>ENA-UAPG01000120-UAPG01000120.1-human-gut-metagenome-genome-assembly--contig:-NODE-120-length-22073-cov-12.712599_pt1 | contig 22073 bp, 15 predicted proteins | sample MGYA00243478_ERZ654573 | MGnify/ENA primary metagenome ERZ654573 (study PRJEB26926, sample SAMN06164711) | human gut metagenome | biome: ENVO:00009003; feature: ENVO:2100002; material: ENVO:00002003... | reverse complement strand
CAAAGTTCCTTCAAGAGAAGAACTGCTTGGAAAACTGCTTGGAAGTATCCAGTCTCCTATCACAAACTTTGCTCGTGTGCTTAACCAGATTGCTGAACAGCAGAGCGGTGCAGCAGCAGAGTAAGCTAATACACTGACAAAGTCAGATGTACTATCAAATGAAAATAAAACAAAAAATTGGAGGTAAATAAAAATGGCAAAATTAACAACAGCTGAATTTATTGAAGCGATCAAAGAGTTATCTGTATTAGAATTAAATGAATTAGTAAAAGCTTGCGAAGAAGAGTTCGGTGTATCCGCAGCAGCAGGCGTTGTAGTTGCAGCAGCAGGTGATGGTGCAGCAGCAGCAGAAGAGAAAGATGAGTTTGACGTAGAACTGACAGAAGTTGGTCCTAACAAAGTTAAAGTTATCAAAGTTGTTCGTGAAGTTACCGGCTTAGGCTTAAAAGAAGCTAAAGAAGTTGTTGACGGTGCTCCGAAAGTCCTCAAAGAGGCTGCTTCCAAAGCAGAGGCTGAAGAAATCAAAACAAAACTTGAAGGCGAAGGCGCTAAAGTTACACTTAAATAATTTAAGCGTAAATACTTTATGTTTTCAAGGTAGATAAGGTATAATGAACATTCGTTACACACTTGTTTACACATCTTACAATAAAAATTATATTATTTTAGCCCCGGTATCTATATGGTACCGGGGTTTTTAATTAACGATGGCAGCATGTTCTGTGTTGCTGGAAATTTACAAAACAAAAGCAACCGGGGGAGTCGTAAGCCTCTGCAAACCTATTAAATTTTAGGATCGGACACGGTATGTCCGGTAGTAAAATACGGCATTTCTCACTCTGTGTCGTGTTATATGCAGCGTTCCCGGACTATACTAACGTTGAAAGGAGGAACAAGGAATTGGATCAGAAAAAGATAGGGAGTTTTTTTAAAATGCTCCGTAAAGAAAAAGGGCTAACCCAGGAGCAGTTAGCGGAACATTTTAATGTCACCGGAAGAACCGTTTCGCGATGGGAGACAGGGAACAATATGCCTGATTTGGATATCCTTGTGGAAATGGCAGATTATTATGATGTGGATCTGAGGGAACTGCTTGACGGAGAAAGGAAGAGTGAGAAGATGAATAAAGATTTAGAAGAAACTGTATTGAAGGTTGCGGATTATAGCAATGATGAGAAAATGAGGCTGATGAAAAAACTGCATATTTTCTCCTGGATTGGCGTATTGTGTTTTATAGTTTTTATAATTCTGGAGGGCATGGGTCTGGCCGAGAGCGGAGCCGCGGAAAATATTGCGTCACTCTGTGCCGGTATATCTTTCGGAATGCTTATCATAGCTGTGATCTATACAAGCAAATATATCTCAAAGATCAAATCGTTTAAAAAAAGAGTTTTCCAACACAGATAATTTAAATATGCATGATCACATCGTGAATGTGCAGGATACAGTGGGGATTCCCTCCGGGAGGGTGGAAGCCCTTGTTAAATAAAAGACCGATGGTACCAGGGGAAAAGAACCTGATGCTATGGGTCTTTTGTCAGTTATGTCAAAAAAACTGCGAGAACTTTAAAAAAATTGTGTAAGTGTTGGCGCGCGAACAGGTATAGTTTTCCAGGCGTGTTATACTTTTAACTATCTAAAGGAAACGGGGTGAGCAGCATAGGAACAGAAAAACCCAGGCTGGTTTTCTGGGGCAGCCAGGCATTTGCCATGATGCCGTTCGGGCTGTACATATTGATAGGCGGAATATTTTCAGTGGGGCTTCATTATTATTCAATGAAAGGGTTGATCTTCGCAGCGGTCATTTCCCTTCTGGCAGGTTTCTTTCTCTGCAGGAACAAAGGAAAATACTGGGACTCCATTGTTCACGGGCTGGCACAGTACGGGAATTCAAGACTAATATTTATCTTCCTGATCATCGGCATATTTTCCAAACTGATGATGACCGGAAAGATTGGAGACGGGTTCATCTGGCTCAGCCTTCAACTGGGGATCACAAAGAGTGGGTTTGTGGTCTTCGCGTTTCTGGCTTCAGCCATAATCTCTATGGGGGCTGGGGCACCTATAGCGGCATTGTTTGCAGTGATTCCGATCTTTTATCCGCCCGGGATCCTTATGGGTGCCAATCCGGCCATGCTGAGCGGTGCACTGATCAGCGGTATTTTCTTCGGGGATGCGCTGTCTCCAAGCTCCCAGGTGATCAACACCACGGTGATGACACAGCATGAACAGGGAACGGGAAGGCCTGCACAGCTTCTTTCCACCCTGAGATCGAGGACACCTTATATTCTGGCAGCAGGGGCAGCCACAATGGTTCTGTATTTTATATTTGGAGCCGGGCAGGGAACCATGGGAGATATGGCGGAGCTGTCCAAGTTTTCCGATGTGAGAGGGCTATGGATGCTGGTTCCGGTTGCGGTGCTTCTCTTTATCTGTTTTAAGACGGGAAATCTGTTTGAGGGGCTTTCCTTTGCAATCGTCACAGGGCTTGTGGTCGGACTGCTTACCGGACTGTTCACATTCTCCGATATTGTGAGCATTGACTATGAGACAGCGGGCCTGAAGGGGATCATCTTTGAAGGGATTTACGGGATCATTGATGTGGCGGTATCCACCATCCTGCTTTATGGACTGATCGCCGTGGCGGTGGACGGTGGAATGCTGGAAAAATGCTGCAGTTATATTCTTTCCGGCAAATTTACCAGGACAAAACGGGGCGCCGAGGCAGTCCTGACCGCAGGAATAGTCATTATCAATATACTGCTGGCCGGATGTGTGCTGCCGTCCATCCTCATGTTCGGGGATATGGCAGACAGGATTGGGCAGGAAAGCGGTATCCCGCCGGAACGCAGGAGCATTCTTTTGACAGCGAACGCAACCAACTTCAGTGCGATCATACCTATTAATAGTGCGTTTGTTATGGGAAGTGTGACGATCATCAATGAGATGGTGCAGAACCACAGTTATCTGCCCACGGTGACGCCGTTTCAGATTTTCATCTGTTCCTTTTACTGCCTGATCTTAACTGCGATCTGTATCTTCTGGGTGGTTTCGGGAGTGGGCAGAGAATGCCGGGACAAAACCGGAAAAAAAGTAAAAGGCCGGATATAGACAGAACAGCAGATAGAGAGCCGGTTACAGAAAATGAGACATAAGAAACGAGATTAAGTCAAAGGTGTAAAAACAAAGAAATCAAACAAGGAAATCAAACAAAGAGATCAAACGTAGAGATCAAACATAGAGATCAAACAAAGAAATCAAACAAAGAGATCAAACGTAGAGATCAAACATAGAGATCAAGCAAAGAAATCAAACAAAGAGATCAAACATAGAAACCGAGACATGGAAACCAAGAATAGGAGATGAACATATGGAATCAATTTATGATCTGGTCATCGTGGGCGGCGGTCCTGCCGGCCTTGCGGCGGCTATCTATGCAGGCAGATCCGAGAGAAAGACCCTTCTTCTGGAAAAGGGTAGTTATGGCGGGCGGATCAATGATACTTATGAGATCAGGAATTATCCGGGCACCATTGTGGACAGCGGCCAGCACCTCATGGAAAAGTTCAGGGAACATGCAGGCAGTTATCCCACTGTGGAACTGAAACGGACCACAGCCACTGGGATCATCAAGGAGGAAAATCTTTTTGTGGTCAGCACAAAGCGGCGGGGGGACTTTAAGGCCCGCAGTGTGATCCTGGATCTGGGTACCCGCCCAAGGGAACTGGGTATCCCCGGGGAGAAAGAGTTTGTGGGACATGGAGTTGCTTACTGTGCCACCTGCGATGCGGAGTTCTTTAAAGGAAAAGAGATCTATGTACTGGGTGCCGGAGACCAGGCAGTGGAGGAAGCAGATTATCTGACAGGGTTTGCTTCCAAGGTCACTATTATTGTTCTGCATGAGAAAGGGCATCTGGACTGCAATGAGGTGTCGGCGGAACATGCTTATCAGAACCCTAAAATAGATTTTTGCTGGAGTTCCACCGTGCAGGAGATCAAGGGAAAAGATCATGTGGAATCTCTGGTGCTTAAAAATGTGGAAACCGGCCAGGTCCGGGAAGTAAGCGCAGCCGGTCTGTTCTTCTTTGTAGGTATGGTGCCTCAGACGGAGATGGTCCGGGAGATGGTAGCCTGTGACAAGAGCGGCTACATTAAGGTAAATGATAAGATGGAGACCAGTGTTCCCGGGCTTTACGCGGTGGGAGACTGCACACAGACATTTTTGCGGCAGGTTGTCACTTCAGCGGCCAACGGCGCGGTGGCGGCAGTTGCCTCTGAGCGTTACGTGAAAGAACTGGGACAGATTGAAGGCATCTTAGGACCGGATTCCGGGAAGATCGCGTTTGTGTTCTATAATCCCTACAACAATGCTGATATCGAGGCGGTTTCCCAACTGGAACAGCAGTTAAAGGGAGAATGGAAGGTTTACCGCCAGGACATCACGCGGCAGAATCTTCTCTACCAGAATCTGAAGGTCCGGCGCACAGTGTCCACAGCGTTTTATGAAAACGGAAAGCTGCTGGAAGTAAAAGAAAGGTAATTGCAAAAGATGTGTCCGATGATGCGGCACGGTTGTATAGATTAAATGAACTATTCAGTAGGTCTGCGCATTCACTGCGCTGACCGTAAGAAAGTGTACCACGGCCAAGCAAAAATCCCATCGCCCAAGGCGATTCTGCATGGATTTTGCCTGTAACTGTGAGGGTACTAAACGTTACGATTAAATTAATTTTTGGAGGTAATAGATTATGGGTCAGCCATTAGTTTTTCCACACGGTGTCACTGTTTACAATCCTGAGAAATGCTGGAGCGGATATACCATTGTTCCGCTGATCAACGACGGCGTTCTGCTGTTCGACATGAACGGAAATGAGATCAGGCGCTGGAATATGCATGCCATGCCGCCTAAATTGCTTCCGGGCGGATATGTTATGGGGCTTTCCGGATACCGTCATCCGGATTACGGAATGCAGGACGGGGTAAACCTGATGGAGATCGACTATGACGGCAATATTGTCTGGGAGTTCGACCATTTTGAAAATATTGACGACCCGGGCAGAGACCACCGCTGGATGGCGCGCCAGCACCACGATTATCAGAGAGAGGGAAACCCTGTAGGGTATTATGTTCCGGGTATGGATGCAAAGCCTCTGGAAGGAAATACATTGATATTAGTACATCAGACCATCAGAAATCCCAAGATTTCTGACAAAAAGCTCCTGGATGACGCAATGATCGAAGTGGACTGGGAGGGGAATATCCTCTGGAAATGGTCTATCAGTGAACATTTTGAGGAACTGGGCTTTGATGAGGCGGCCAAAAACGCACTGTTCCGTGATCCCAATATGCGTTCCTCAGACGGCGGTGTAGGAGATTACCTGCATGTAAACTGCATGAGCTACCTGGGTCCAAACAAATGGTTCGATCTGGGCGACCAGAGATTTAAACCCGACAATATTATATTTGACTGCAGGGAAGCCAACATCCTGGCAATCCTTGACAAGGAGACCGGAAAGATCGTTTGGCGGATCGGTCCTGACTTTAACGCCACGCCGGAACTGAAAAAACTGGGCTGGATCATCGGACAGCATCATTTCCATATGATCCCAAAAGGACTTCCGGGAGAGGGCAACCTGATGGTATTTGACAACGGCGGCTGGGGCGGCTACGGTGTGCCGAACCCGTCAGCTCCTATTGGTGTCAAGAATGCCCTGCGTGATTACAGCCGTGTGCTGGAGTTTAATCCCGTGACCCTGGAGGTTGTCTGGAAACTCACCCCAAAGGAACTTGGCCATGCGGTTCCCACGGATGCCAGCAAATTCTACAGTCCCTACGTGAGCAGTGCCCAGCGTCTGCCAAACGGAAATACCATGGTTACAGAAGGTTCCGACGGACGTGTCATTGAGGTGACACCGGAGCATGAGATTGTGTGGGAGTGGATCTCTCCTTATTATACACACAATGAAAAAGGTCCGAAGAACAATATGATCTACAGGGCTTACCGTTATCCTTACAGCTACGTTCCCCAGGAACCTGTTCCAGTTGAGGTACCAATAGCCCCAATTGACAACATAACATACCGCGTGCCGGGAGCCGGAGCCTTTGGAGCGAAAAAAATCATTGATATTGAAGGAACTTTGCCGTATTATCAAGATGTGGCACTGTGTGTGGCCACAGACGATGAGGAAGATGTAACGCAGAGGGAGAAAGTCTTTGAGGTAAATAAAGACTTTTTCAAACCGGTGACCATGGCAAACTGGAATGATGATGTGCTGAAGGTCAAGGGCAAACCGGTCCTGGTGCTCTTCGGGGCAGAGCGCTGTGTACACTGCAAGGCACTCCATCCGGTTCTGGAGGAGGCCCTTCAGGAAGAATATGAGGGCATGTATGAAGTACGCTATGTGGATGTAGACGCCAACCAGGATCTGTTGGATGCGTGTCATATCGGAGGAATCCCCGTCGTTGCAATCTTTAAAAATGGGGAAGAGGTTCAGCGTTTCAATGGTGAGAAGGATTATGATGATCTGTGCGACATTTTGGACAGACCACTGGAGTAAATACATTAATAATAGAAGGAACGCAATGAGGAGCTGTTTTAGGCAGCCCCTCTTTGCGTTTCTTTTTTTAGATTTAAAGTTAAGGGTTGGGAGGGATTTATATGCACAAGTTTTTTGAGGAACCGAAAAAAAGCTGTCCGGTTCCCTTTGCGGACCTCTGTATGGGGAACTGCATGTACCGGCCGCGTATAAACTGTAAGACATACCAGAGATCAGAGCTGATCTGTCCCCAGGGGAGTAAGATCAATCATTTCGGGATCGTGCTGGATGGTATCCTGAAAGCAGTGGACCAGACCGTCAATGGGGATGAACTGTGCCATGCTTATTTTGAAAAAAATGATATTTTTCCGGAGCTGCTCTATTTCTCAGGAAAAAAATACTATACCTATTCCCTGGTAGCTGCCAAGAAGTCCACTGTGGCCTGGATTCCGGTGGAAGTCCTGGAGGAGATGCTGGAACGTGACAGCCTGCTGATGTATTCCCTTCTGCTCTATATATCCCGGCGCGGCCTGAAGGACCAGCTTTACCTTAACTGCCTGAATTATCAGACCATCCGGGAGCGTATCGCTTACTGGATCGTGGGAATGAATGACATTGTACCGGGGGAGACGGTGCACATGCCCTTGTCCCAGTCTATCCTGGCAAATATGCTCCATGTGAGCAGATCCTCTCTGAATCAGGAGCTGAAAATGATGGAAAGGGAAGGATATTTTAAGATCCGGGGGCAGGAAATGTATATAGAAAATGTGGAGAGACTGCAGGAAATGCTGTGAAATACAGGGGAAAAGCACAGGGACAGTATGCCCAGAAAGCGCAAAAATATTTTAACAAAAAATGGTTGACACGCTTGACAGGGTGTGTTATAGTGAGAAATGCACTATTATGGCAAGTTATGCCTGTCTCTCTATTTATGAATGAAATTAAACTTTGTAATTGGGAAACTTCCATTTGGAGGCTCAGGTATAAGCATAATAAAATTAAAACATACAAGGGGTGAAACGTCAATGGAGAAAAATAGAATCCGTCCCATTACAACCGGTAAGAGCATGAGAATGACCTACCAGCGCCAGAAAGAGGTACTGGAAATGCCGAACCTCATTGAAGTACAGAAAGACTCTTACCAGTGGTTTCTGGACGAAGGTCTAAAAGAAGTTTTTGAAGATATCTCTCCAATCGCCGATTACAGCGGTAAATTAAGCTTGGAATTTGTTGACTTTACTTTGTGTGAAGATGAGGTAAAATACTCCATCGAGGAATGCAAGGAGAGGGATGCTACTTTTGCAGCTCCTTTGAAAGTAAGGGTAAAATTATACAACAGAGAGAATGACGAAATCAGTGAACATGAAATCTTCATGGGTGATCTGCCGTTAATGACAGCAACCGGTACCTTCGTAATCAACGGCGCTGAGCGAGTTATTGTCAGCCAGCTTGTACGTTCTCCGGGCATTTACTACGCTATCGCTCATGATAAACTGGGCAAAACCCTTTATTCCTGTACCGTTATCCCGAACAGGGGTGCATGGCTGGAATATGAGACCGACTCCAATGACGTATTCTATGTACGTGTAGACAGAACTAGAAAAGTCCCTATTACAGTTTTGATTCGTGCGTTAGGTATTGGCACGAATGCAGAAATTATAGAGTTATTCGGTGAAGAACCGAAGATATTAGCCAGCTTTACAAAAGACACTGCTGAGAGTTATCAGGAAGGTCTTCTGGAGTTATACAAAAAAATCCGTCCGGGTGAGCCGCTGGCTGTGGAGAGCGCAGAGAGCCTAATCACCAGTATGTTCTTTGACCCAAGACGTTACGACCTGGCAAAAGTAGGCCGTTACAAATTCAACAAAAAGTTACTGCTGAGAAACCGTATCTCAGGCCATGTGCTGGCTGAGGAGGTTGTGGATACCACAACAGGTGAGATCATGGCAGAGGCCGGTACCGTTGTTTCAAAAGAACTGGCTGACCAGATCCAGAATGCAGCGGTTCCTTATGTGTGGATCCAGGGTGAAGAGCGTAACATGAAAGTCCTTTCCAGCATGATGGTGGATATCACCAACTATGTGGACGCAGATCCTGCCGAGATGGGAGTTACAGAACTGGTTTACTATCCTGTCCTGGCTAAGATCCTGGAGGAGAATGAGGATATTGAGGATATCAAGGATGCCATCCATCGTGAGATCCACGAGCTGATTCCAAAGCATATCACAAAAGAAGATATCCTTGCTTCCATTAACTATAACATGCATCTGGAATACGGTCTGGGCAATGATGACGATATCGACCATCTGGGCAACAGACGTATCCGTGCAGTAGGTGAACTGCTGCAGAACCAGTACAGGATCGGTCTTTCCAGACTGGAGAGAGTGGTTCGTGAGAGAATGACAACACAGGATATGGAGGGTATCTCTCCCCAGTCCCTGATCAATATCAAGCCGGTAACAGCAGCCGTGAAGGAATTCTTCGGTTCCTCCCAGCTGTCACAGTTCATGGATCAGAACAACCCTCTGGGTGAGCTGACCCATAAGAGACGTCTTTCCGCACTGGGCCCCGGCGGTCTGTCACGAGACCGTGCAGGTTTCGAGGTTCGAGATGTACATTACTCCCATTACGGAAGAATGTGCCCCATCGAGACTCCTGAGGGACCTAACATCGGTCTGATCAACTCCCTGGCATCCTATGCCAGGATCAACCAGTACGGTTTTGTGGAAGCACCGTACCGTAAGATTGACAAATCAGATCCTAAGAATCCGCGTGTTACAGATGAAGTTGTTTACATGACCGCAGATGAAGAGGACAATTATCACGTTGCGCAGGCCAATGAGCCGCTGGATGATGAAGGACACTTTATCCATAAGAACGTTTCCGGACGTTATCTGGATGAGACACAGGAATATGAACGTCATATGTTTGACTACATGGACGTATCTCCGAAGATGGTGTTCTCTGTCGCTACAGCCCTGATCCCCTTCCTGCAGAATGATGATGCCAACCGTGCGCTGATGGGATCCAACATGCAGCGTCAGGCCGTTCCGCTTCTCACCACAGAAGCGCCTGTTGTAGGAACCGGTATGGAAGTGAAGGCTGCCGTTGACTCCGGTGTCTGTGTAGTGGCAAAAAAAGCCGGCACCATCGAGTGCGCTGCGTCAAAAGAGATCGTTATGCGCAATGATGACGGTACAAAAGACACTTACCGCCTTACCAAGTTCATGAGAAGTAACCAGAGCAACTGCTATAACCAGAGGCCTATCGTGACCAAAGGGGAGCATGTAGAAGCAGGACAGGTGATCGCTGACGGTCCGTCCACCTCCAACGGTGAGCTGGCTCTTGGCAAGAACCCCCTGATCGGTTTCATGACCTGGGAAGGTTACAATTATGAGGATGCCGTCCTGTTAAGCGAAAGACTGGTACAGGATGATGTCTATACTTCTGTGCATATTGAAGAATATGAGGCAGAAGCCAGAGATACAAAATTAGGACCTGAAGAGATCACACGTGATGTTCCGGGTGTAGGTGATGATGCCTTAAAAGACCTGGACGAGCGTGGAATCATTCGTATCGGTGCTGAGGTCCGCGCAGGTGATATCCTGGTTGGTAAAGTAACTCCTAAGGGAGAGACAGAGCTGACCGCGGAAGAGAGGCTGCTCCGTGCTATTTTCGGTGAGAAGGCCCGTGAAGTACGTGATACTTCCCTGAAGGTTCCTCACGGTGAGTACGGTATCGTTGTGGATGCAAAAGTATTTACAAGAGAGAACGGCGATGAGCTGTCCCCCGGTGTGAATCAGGCAGTCCGCATCTATATTGCCCAGAAGAGAAAGATCTCTGTAGGTGATAAGATGGCCGGCCGTCACGGTAACAAGGGTGTTGTGTCCCGTGTGCTTCCTGTTGAGGATATGCCGTTCCTTCCAAACGGACGTGCGCTGGACATCGTACTGAACCCTCTGGGTGTGCCTTCCCGTATGAACATCGGGCAGGTGCTGGAGATCCATCTGAGTCTTGCAGCAAAAGCCCTTGGATTCAATATTGCCACACCGGTATTTGACGGTGCCAACGAGAATGATATCCAGGATACTCTGGATCTTGCAAATGATTATGTGAATATGGAATGGGAAGACTTTGAGGCCAAGTATAAAGATACGCTGCGCCCGGAAGTTTTACAGTTCCTTTACGATAACAGAGCTCACAGAGAGCTGTGGAAAGGCGTGCCGATCTCCCGTGACGGTAAAGTAAGACTCCGTGACGGACGTACAGGTGAATATTTTGACAGCCCTGTAACCATCGGACACATGCACTACCTGAAGCTGCATCACCTGGTAGATGATAAGATCCACGCACGTTCCACAGGCCCATACTCCCTGGTAACACAGCAGCCTTTGGGTGGTAAAGCCCAGTTCGGCGGCCAGCGTTTCGGAGAGATGGAGGTTTGGGCACTGGAGGCTTATGGTGCTTCCTACACACTGCAGGAGATCCTGACAGTGAAATCCGATGATGTGATCGGACGTGTGAAAACTTATGAAGCGATTATCAAGGGCGACAATATTCCGGAGCCTGGTATTCCGGAGTCCTTCAAGGTACTTTTGAAGGAGCTGCAGTCCTTGGGTCTGGATGTCAGAGTCCTCAGAGAAGACATGACAGAAGTGGAAATCATGGAGAATATCGACTATGGCGAGACAGATATGCGCTCCATCATTGAAGGCGATTCCAAACACCGCGGCGAGGAAGAGTACGGTGACTACGGATTCTCGAAACAGGAATTCGAGGGCGAAGAATTAGTAGACGTGGAGGATGAGCCGGAAGAGGATGAAGAAGCATTCTTGAGCTTAGATGATGATACTCTTGTCGAGGAGTAAGGAAAGGAGTCCACAATGCCAGAAACAGCAAATAAAGAGGCATATCAGCCAATGACCTTTGACGCCATCAAGATTGGGTTGGCGTCCCCGGAGAAGATCCGGGACTGGTCCAGAGGCGAGGTTAAAAAACCGGAAACCATTAACTATAGAACCTTAAAACCGGAAAAAGACGGCCTGTTCTGCGAAAGGATTTTCGGACCGAGCAAGGACTGGGAATGTCACTGCGGCAAATACAAGAAGATCCGTTATAAAGGAGTTGTCTGCGACCGATGCGGCGTTGAAGTGACAAAAGCCAGTGTCCGCAGGGAGCGCATGGGCCATATTGAACTGGCAGCACCGGTCTCCCACATCTGGTACTTTAAGGGTATTCCTTCCAGAATGGGACTGATCCTGGATCTTTCCCCAAGGTCACTGGAGAAAGTCCTGTACTTTGCCAACTATATCGTTCTGGATGCAGGAACCACGGAACTGCAGTACAAACAAGTGCTGACAGAGAAAGAGTTCCAGGATGCCAGAGAAAAATACGGCGACAGCGCATTCCGGGTAGGAATGGGTGCAGAGTCCATTATGGAACTGCTGGAGGCCATTGACCTGGAACGAGAATCCAAAGAACTGAAAGCAGGTCTCAAGGATTCCACAGGCCAGAAGCGTGCCCGTATTGTAAAAAGACTTGAAGTTGTGGAAGCCTTCCGCGAATCCGGGAACCGTCCGGAGTGGATGATCATGACAGTGGTGCCTGTCATTCCGCCGGACCTCCGTCCTATGGTTCAGCTGGACGGCGGACGTTTCGCCACATCTGACTTAAATGATCTATATAGAAGGATCATCAACAGAAATAACCGTCTGAAAAGACTGCTTGAGCTGGGCGCTCCTGACATCATTGTCCGCAATGAAAAGAGAATGCTCCAGGAGGCTGTAGATGCCCTGATCGACAATGGTCGCCGTGGCCGTCCGGTCACAGGACCGGGTAACCGTGCACTGAAATCCCTTTCCGATATGCTGAAAGGTAAATCAGGACGTTTCCGTCAGAACCTTCTGGGCAAGCGAGTTGACTACTCAGGACGTTCCGTTATCGTGGTTGGACCTGAACTGAAGATCTTCCAGTGCGGTCTGCCGAAAGAGATGGCAATTGAGCTGTTCAAGCCGTTCGTTATGAAAGAGCTGGTAAGCAACGGCACTGCCCACAACATTAAGAATGCCAAGAAGATGGTGGAGAAGCTGGAACCTGAAGTATGGGATGTCCTGGAAGATGTTATCAAAGAACATCCGGTCATGTTAAACCGTGCGCCTACACTGCATCGTCTGGGTATCCAGGCATTTGAGCCGATTCTGGTTGAGGGTAAAGCGATCAAACTGCATCCCCTTGTTTGTACGGCGTTCAACGCTGACTTCGATGGTGACCAGATGGCTGTCCACCTTCCGCTGTCCGTTGAGGCCCAGGCAGAGTGCCGTTTCCTGCTTCTGTCTCCAAACAACCTGCTGAAACCGTCCGACGGTGGTCCGGTGGCTGTTCCTTCACAGGATATGGTCCTCGGTATCTACTATCTGACACAGGAGAGGCCGGGAGTTAAGGGTGAAGGCAAATACTTTAAGAGTGTAAATGAAGCCATTCTGGCTTATGAAAACGGATATATCACACTGCAGACCAGGATTTATGTATTCTGCAGCAAGACCATGCCGGACGGCACGGTAATGCAGGACACTGTGGACTCCACACTGGGACGTTTCCTGTTCAATGAGATCATTCCTCAGGATCTGGGATTTGTTGACCGTTCTGTACCGGGCAATGAACTGAAACTGGAAGTTGATTTCCTGGTAGGCAAGAAACAGTTAAAACAGATCCTAGAAAAAGTGATCAACACCCATGGCGCTACCAGAACCGCAGAGGTGCTGGATAAGATCAAGGCCACAGGTTACAAATACTCAACCAGAGCTGCCATGACCGTATCCATCTCCGATATGACCGTGCCGCCTCAGAAACCGGAGATGATCCAAAAGGCACAGGATACGGTTGACCTTATCACCAAGAACTTCAAACGTGGTCTGATCACGGAGGAAGAGAGATATAAAGAAGTAGTTGAGACATGGAAGAAAACCGATGATGAGCTTACCAAGGCCCTGCTGACAGGACTTGATAAGTACAACAACATCTTCATGATGGCTGACTCCGGTGCCCGTGGTTCCGATAAGCAGATCAAACAGCTTGCCGGTATGCGTGGTCTGATGGCCGATACAACAGGTCACACCATCGAGCTGCCCATCAAGTCCAATTTCCGTGAGGGTCTGGACGTACTGGAATACTTCATGTCCGCCCATGGTGCCCGTAAAGGTCTGTCCGATACAGCCCTGCGTACCGCTGACTCCGGATACCTGACAAGACGTCTGGTTGACGTTTCCCAGGACCTGATCGTCCGCGAAGTGGACTGCTGTGAAGACAGAGGCGAGATTCCGGGTATGTGGGTAAAAGCCTTCATGGACGGAAAAGAAGAGATTGAAAGCCTTCAGGAGCGTATTACAGGACGCTTCTCCTGTGAGACCATCAAGAACGCCAAAGGCGAAGTGATCGTGAAAGCAAACCATATGATCACCCCGAAACGTGCTGCCCGCGTGGTAAACGAAGGTGTGAATGAAAAGGGCAAGGCCTATGATTCCGTTAAGATCCGTACGATCCTCACATGTAAATGCCACATCGGTGTCTGTGCCAAGTGTTACGGCGCCAACATGGCAACAGGTGAGCCGGTTCAGGTAGGTGAATCCGTAGGTATCATTGCAGCCCAGTCTATCGGTGAACCGGGTACACAGCTTACCATGCGTACCTTCCATACCGGTGGTGTGGCCGGCGGCGATATCACACAGGGTCTTCCCCGTGTGGAGGAGCTTTTTGAGGCAAGAAAGCCAAAAGGTCTTGCTATCATCACAGAGATCAAGGGTATTGCCACATTAAAGGATACAAAGAAAAAGCGTGAGATCATTGTCACAGACAATGAGGACGGCAATTCCAAGACTTACCTGATCCCTTACGGTTCCCGTATCAAGGTCCAGGACGGTCAGTATCTGGAGGCCGGTGATGAGCTGACAGAAGGTAGTGTGAATCCTCATGACATTCTGAAGATCAAGGGTGTCCGTGCTGTTCAGGATTATATGATCCAGGAAGTACAGCGTGTATACCGTCTGCAGGGTGTTGAGATCAATGATAAGCATATCGAGGTTATCGTTCGCCAGATGCTGAAGAAAATCCGCATCGAGGACAACGGAGATACAGAATTCCTGCCAGGTACCCTGGTTGACGTTCTGGACTACGAGGAAGAGAACGAGAAACTGATTGAAGAGGGCAAAGAGCCGGCAGATGGAAAACAGGTTATGCTTGGTATCACCAAGGCATCCCTGGCAACCAACTCCTTCCTGTCCGCGGCTTCCTTCCAGGAGACCACAAAGGTTCTGACAGAAGCTGCCATCAAGGGCAAGATTGACCCGCTGATCGGTCTGAAAGAGAATGTTATCATCGGTAAGCTGATTCCTGCAGGAACAGGTATGAAGTGCTACTCCAACATCAAACTTGATACAGATCTGATTGAGGATGAAGAGGAGTTTGACGATGACTTTGAACTTGCTGAGGCCCTGGAAGAACTTCCGGCGGAGGATGAAGAAGAAGTTGTCCAGCTGACAGATGAGGTTGATGAGGTGGAACTTTCCGAGGAGGAAGAGGAAGCTGAACTGACAGAAGAATAGAGCAAAAAATACAAAAGACCGCTTTTCCGGAAAAATGACCGGAGGAGCGGTTTTGTATATTCAGGTTATGCAGTCTTTTAAAGGAGGACAAGTATGAACAAAAAAAGAAAGTCACCTTTATGGATGCTGGTTCCCATGGGAGTCATCATTGTAGTTTTATCTATTGTCTTGATCGTCATTACCTTAAAGTCAGGAAACCAAAAATCAGAAGCTGTGTCCGCATCCCAGGTGCAGAACAAAGAATCCGAAAACCGGGGGAAAGAATCCGTGAAAGAAAACAAGAGCGGTTCCAAGGATATCAAAGACGCTGCCGGGGCAGAGCCTGGGGAAACGGATACAGGACCGGCTGAGATCTATGTATCCTCTGACATTCCCCAGAAGGTTAAGGATAAAGTAAAGAGTATGAGCCTTGAGCAGAAGGCAGCGCAGCTATTCTTTGTCACCCCGGAGGACATCACCCAGGTTGATACGGCAACCGTTGCCGGAGAGGATACTAAGAAAGCATATGAGCAGTACCCTGTTGGCGGGATCGTATATTTTTCCCGGAATATCCAGGGGCCGGAGCAGCTTAGCGGGATGCTGGCGAAAACCCAGGATTACGCGGAGGAGATCGCAGGTGTTCCGGTATTTTTAGGTGTGGATGAGGAGGGCGGAGAAGTATCCCGGGTAGCGGGAAACAAGAATTTCTCTGTCACAGAATATGAGAGTATGCGGGCCATTGGAGACAGTAAAGATACTTCACAGGCCTATGATGTGGGAAAAACCTTAGCATCCTATTTGAAAGAATTAGGATTTAATATAGATTTTGCTCCGAATGCGGATGTAATTACAAATTCTGGCAATACTGTTATAGGGGACCGCTCCTTTGGGGAGGACCCCCAGTTGGTCGCTGATATGGCGTCACAGGTGGTCAAGGGACTGCAGGACAACGGTGTCTCTGCCTGTCTGAAGCATTTTCCGGGTCACGGAGGCACGATAGAAGACAGTCATGAGGGACGTGCCTACACGGACAAGACCCTGGAGGAGATGGAGGAAAAAGAGCTGCTGCCTTTTAAGGAAGGGATCAAGGCAGACCCTGACTTTATTATGGCAGGTCATATCTCCATACCGAAATCCCTGGGCGATAATACGCCGGCATCTCTCTCGGAAAAAGTTCTGACAGGTCTTCTCCGGGACCAGTACGGATATGACGGCATCATTATCACGGATGCCCTGAATATGAAGGCGGTTTCCGGGGTATACAGTCCGGCCGAGGCTTCCGTGAAAGCGATCCTGGCAGGCGCAGACATGCTTCTGATGCCGGACGATTTCAGAGCCGCCTACAACGGTGTGCTGGAAGCCTTGGAGGAAGGCGATTTGAGTGAGGAGAGGATTGACGCCTCTGTGGAGCGCATTCTGCGTTTAAAAATGGAAAAATACCTGTAAAATTGTATTTTTTTGAAAAATTTCCTTGACAGCACGATTTTCCATGGATATAATGAGAGAGCGTGCATAAAGACGCAGTTTTTTTGCGCGTAAAATCATTTATTCATGACAATGAATAACTGGCAGCCACTCATTTCTTCTATAGGCATTGAACACTTAAGGAGCACATAGTGCGAGTTTAGTGAGAAAGCCGTTCTTTGAGCACAGCGAAAAGAACCTCATTATTATAGAAGGAAAATATTACAGGAGGTGAAATGGAATGCCAACATTCAATCAGTTAGTAAGAAAAGGACGTCAGACTTCTGTGAAGAAGTCCACAGCTCCGGCGCTTCAGAAGAGTTTTAACTCTTTACAGAAGAGGACAACAGATATGTCTTCTCCGCAGAAGAGGGGTGTGTGTACAGCGGTTAAGACTGCTACACCGAAAAAACCTAACTCTGCTCTCAGAAAGATCGCCAGAGTTCGTCTTTCCAACGGAATCGAGGTAACAAGCTACATTCCAGGTGAAGGACATAACCTTCAGGAACATAGTGTTGTTCTTATCCGTGGCGGTAGGGTAAAAGACTTACCAGGTACAAGATATCACATTATCCGTGGTACACTTGATACTGCAGGCGTTGCCAACAGACGTCAGGCCCGTTCTAAATACGGTGCTAAGAGACCGAAAAAATAATTAATTAGAATCATTTGAAGTCACAGATATAACTATTAAAACTGATTTTGTACCGGGATTCCATAGACCCAGGTTGTGGCTGCGGGTTTCTATATAGGATTTACCGAGTACGGACATACAAAATAGTTGTGTGAGTACCGATGATCTAATCGTTAGGGCAATGACCGTTGTCCGTAATTTTGATAATGATTAAGGAGGGAAGTAACGTGCCACGTAAAGGACATACTCAAAAAAGAGACGTTTTAGCAGATCCGTTATACGGAAACAAAGTGGTTACCAAACTTGTCAATAACATTATGTTAGATGGTAAGAAGGGTGTAGCTCAGAAGATCGTATACGGTGCGTTCGCTAAAATGGAGGAAAAGGCCGGTAAACCGGCAATCGAAGTTTTTGAAGAAGCAATGAACAACATTATGCCGGTTCTGGAAGTAAAAGCCAGACGTATCGGTGGTGCTACCTATCAGGTACCGATCGAGGTTAGACCGGAAAGACGTCAGGCATTAGCTCTTCGCTGGTTAACTCTGTACTCTCGTAAAAGAGGAGAGAAGACCATGGAAGACAGACTGGCTAATGAATTACTGGATGCTTCCAACAACACAGGCGCATCTGTTAAGAAGAAAGAAGACATGCATAAGATGGCTGAGGCAAATAAAGCATTTGCTCACTATCGATTCTAGAGGAGGAAAATCCATTGGCTGGAAGAGAATATCCGTTAGATAGAACCAGAAACATTGGTATTATGGCACATATTGATGCCGGTAAGACCACTCTTACAGAGCGTATCTTATACTATACCGGTGTTAACTATAAAATTGGTGATACTCACGAAGGAACTGCTACCATGGACTGGATGGAGCAGGAACAGGAGCGAGGTATCACGATTACTTCCGCCGCTACCACCTGTCACTGGACTTTACAGGAAAACTGTAAAAGCAAACCAGGTGCACTGGAACATCGTATTAATATCATTGATACCCCGGGTCACGTTGACTTTACCGTAGAGGTAGAGCGTTCCTTACGTGTACTTGACGGTGCTGTTGGTGTATTCTGTGCAAAAGGCGGCGTTGAGCCTCAGTCTGAAAATGTATGGCGTCAGGCAGATACCTACAATGTACCCCGTATGGCATTCATCAACAAGATGGATATCCTGGGTGCAGATTTCTATGGTGCCGTAGAACAGATTAAGACTCGTTTAGGTAAAAATGCAATTTGTCTTCAGCTGCCAATCGGTAAAGAGGATGAATTTAAAGGAATCATCGACCTGTTTGAAATGAAAGCCTACATCTACAATGATGAAAAAGGTGAAGACATTTCCATCACAGATATCCCTGAGGATATGGCGGATGACGCAGAACTGTATCACACAGAGTTGGTTGAGAAGATCTGCGAGTTAGATGATGACTTAATGATGGAGTATCTGGAAGGTGAAGAACCTACCGTTGAAGCTCTGAAAGCAGCCCTGAGAAAAGGAACCTGCGAATGTGCGGCGATTCCTGTCTGCTGTGGTACTGCATACAGAAATAAAGGTGTTCAGAAATTACTGGATGCTATTCTTGAATTTATGCCTGCTCCTACAGATATCCCGGCGATCAAAGGCCAGGATATGGACGGAAATGAAGTTGAGAAGCATTCTTCCGACGACGAACCGTTCGCAGCTCTTGCATTCAAGATCATGACTGACCCGTTCGTTGGTAAGCTGGCATTCTTCAGAGTATACTCCGGTACAATGAACTCCGGTTCTTATGTACTGAATGCAACAAAAGGCAAAAAAGAACGTGTTGGACGTATTCTGCAGATGCATGCCAACAAGAGGCAGGAACTGGATAAAGTATATGCCGGTGATATCGCTGCAGCCATCGGATTTAAATTCACCACAACAGGTGATACGATCTGTGACGATCAGCATCCGGTGATCCTGGAATCCATGGAATTCCCGGAACCGGTTATCGAGCTGGCTATCGAGCCTAAAACAAAAGCCGGACAGGGTAAACTTGGTGAAGCTCTGGCAAAACTTGCCGAAGAAGATCCAACCTTCCGTGCGCATACAGATAAAGAAACAGGTCAGACCATCATCGCCGGTATGGGTGAGCTGCATCTGGAGATCATCGTAGACCGTCTGCTTCGTGAATTCAAAGTGGAGGCTAACGTTGGTGCACCTCAGGTTGCTTACAAAGAAACCTTTACCAAGAATGCTGATGTTGACAGTAAATACGCAAAACAGTCCGGTGGTCGTGGACAGTACGGTCACTGTAAAGTTAGATTCGAGCCTATGGACGCCAACGGCGAAGAACTGTTCAAGTTCGAGAGCACGGTTGTGGGCGGTGCTATTCCGAAGGAATACATCCAGCCTGTAGGACAGGGTATCGAGGAGGCTATGAGAGCTGGTATTCTGGGAGGATTCCCGGTTGTTGGTATTTACGCAAACGTATACGACGGTTCTTACCATGAGGTCGATTCCTCCGAGATGGCATTCCACATTGCAGGTTCTCTTGCATTCAAGGAAGCTATGGCGAAGGCAGCTCCGGTTCTCCTGGAGCCTATCATGAGGGTAGAGGTTACTACTCCGGAAGACTACATGGGTGATGTAATCGGTGATATCAACTCCCGTCGTGGACGTATCGAGGGTATGGATGATATCGGCGGAGGTAAGATGATCCGCGGATTCGTTCCTCTGGCTGAGATGTTCGGTTACGCAACAGATCTGCGTTCCAGAACACAGGGCCGTGGTAACTACTCCATGTTCTTCGAGAAATATGAGCCGGTTCCAAAATCTGTACAGGAAAAAGTGCTTTCAGTAAAAACAGGAAAATAATAATTAAAAACTTGCAAATATCCTTGATTTGCAATATAATCAAGGATAGCAGGTTGAATATATTGATATTCCAACCGCCTCGTTATGAGGCAACAAAAAAATAATCAAATTGCCCAGACGGGGCGCATGTGAATAAGGAGGAAATTCAAAATGGCAAAAGCTAAATTTGAAAGAAGCAAACCGCATTGTAACATTGGTACCATCGGACACGTTGACCATGGTAAAACAACTCTGACAGCTGCTATCACAAAAACTCTTTCTGAGAGAGTAGAAGGTAACGCAGCAGTAGATTTCGCTAACATTGATAAAGCTCCGGAGGAGAGAGAACGTGGTATCACAATCTCTACTGCTCACGTTGAATATGAAACAGAAAACAGACATTACGCACACGTTGACTGCCCAGGCCATGCTGACTATGTAAAGAACATGATCACTGGTGCTGCTCAGATGGACGGCGCTATCCTGGTTGTTGCTGCAACTGATGGTGTTATGGCTCAGACAAAAGAGCATATCCTGCTGTCTCGTCAGGTAGGCGTTCCTTACATCGTTGTATTCATGAACAAATGTGACATGGTAGACGATGAAGAACTGCTTGAGCTGGTTGACATGGAGATCCGTGAGCTGTTAAGCGAGTATGACTTCCCGGGCGATGACACACCGATCATCCAGGGTTCTGCTCTGAAAGCTCTGGAAGATCCTACCAGCGAGTGGGGAGACAAGATCATGGAACTGATGGCTGCAGTTGACAGCTGGATTCCGGATCCTCAGCGTGACACAGACAAACCGTTCATCATGCCTGTAGAGGACGTATTCTCTATCACAGGTCGTGGTACAGTTGCTACCGGTAGAGTAGAGGCTGGTGTTCTTCATGTATCTGAAGAAGTTGAGATCGTTGGTCTGAAAGAAGAGACACGTAAAGTTGTTGTTACAGGTATCGAGATGTTCCGTAAACTGTTAGACGAGGCTCAGGCTGGTGATAACATCGGTGCACTGCTTCGTGGTGTTCAGAGAACTGAGATCGAAAGAGGACAGGTTCTTGCTAAACCGGGAACAATCAAATGCCATACAAAATTCACAGCTCAGGTTTACGTTCTGACAAAAGACGAGGGTGGCCGTCATACACCGTTCTTCAACAACTATCGTCCGCAGTTCTACTTCAGAACAACTGACGTAACAGGTGTCTGCAACTTACCGGAAGGTGTAGAAATGTGCATGCCTGGTGATAACGTAGAGATGACAATCGAGCTGATCCACCCGATCGCTATGGATCAGGGTCTTACTTTCGCTATCCGTGAAGGTGGACGTACTGTTGGTTCAGGCCGTGTTGCTACAATCATCGAGTAATCAAATCTAAATATAGATTCGTACCGTATGGTACATTGTGTCCAAGCATAAGATGCCCGTAGAACTTAGGTTCTACGGGTTTTTCTGTTATATATAAGGAGTTATTTTGGCTCACGGTCATGTGGCATATTTAAATCATCAAGAGGTTGAACCGTTACACCCTAACAGCAGAAGACAGTGGCAGTTTTATGGGACGAGAGACGCTAACAAGGGAGGGGAGATTCTTGTATACAAACATAAATGAATGGGCTATAATAAAAATGAAAGGAGGAAATGTCATGCCAGACGATATAAGGAATATAGTATATAAATTTTCCCTGCAGTTGAGAGATCTGCTGGGCAGCAGCTTATCAAAAGTAATACTTTATGGCTCCTATGCACGAGGGGATAATCATGATCATTCGGATGTGGATGTAATGATATTGGTAAAGATGACGGATGCGGAGATTAAACGGATTGAAAATGATGTATACGACATGGCTTTTGAGATAGAAATCGAAACAGGCATAGATATTTCTCCGATAATAAAGAACCAAGAGCAATATGAATATTGGGTGGATACCTTGCCTTTCTACAGAAATGTAAGAGATGAAGGGGTAGTGATCAATGGATAATAAAGCAGAAGATTTATGCTTATATAGGTATCAGACAGCAGTGGAGACTTTAGAAACCGCAAAATTGTGCAT
>ENA-UAPG01000115-UAPG01000115.1-human-gut-metagenome-genome-assembly--contig:-NODE-115-length-22394-cov-10.348449_pt1 | contig 22394 bp, 19 predicted proteins | sample MGYA00243478_ERZ654573 | MGnify/ENA primary metagenome ERZ654573 (study PRJEB26926, sample SAMN06164711) | human gut metagenome | biome: ENVO:00009003; feature: ENVO:2100002; material: ENVO:00002003... | reverse complement strand
ATCAAAAATAATCCCACACCGCAGGCGACCGTCCATATAAGCACCCTGTCCGGTATACCCGGCACCTGGTGCGCCAGAACCGTCAGGTCAGGCTCCGCAATGGTGACGATAAATCCAATGGCAAAGGTAATCATAAACATGATGACCTTTTTCCCGGAGGAGACAAGCGCATTTCCAATGCCGTCTCCCATAGGCATCATGGACATATCCGCACCCAATGAAAAAAATCCCATCCCCACTACCAGCAGAACAGCTCCCAGTACAAACAGCAGAACCGTCCCAATGGGCATGGGCGTAATGGTAATACTCAGCAAAAACACAATGCAGGTGATCGGTAATACGGAAGATAATGCCTCGCTGATCTTTTCCTTTAATTTTGTCATCCATTCACCTCTTTTCTACTAATACTATGCACGTGTATCTGTGTGTGACTGTTCCGTGACTGCATTCATTTCGTACTTATTTCAGGGTTTCCTTGATTGAGACAGGCAGAACATCCCAAGGGATGTCAAGAATATGAGAAAAACAGAATCTATATGTAAAGTTTAACACAGATATTTTTTTATTTCAACATTTTATCTCACTACAGTGTCAAATAATAAAAAAGACAATTTTGCTTGACAAAGCAGATGCCAGGACAAATAATATGGGCTATAGACTTATTTTTATGGTATTTCATCATTCAGTGGAAGATAAGAGGTGAAAAATGTTTAAAATCCGATATGCATTAGAATCTGACAAATCTTTTTGGCTTACTTATGATAAACATATAAGTGAGAATGAACTGCTGTTAAAATTCCGGGACAGACGGGGATATATCATCAGTGATGAGGATAAACCCATAGGCGTTCTGCGGTATAATCTGTTTTTGGATCTCATACCTTTTCTGACCTTGCTTTATCTGGATGAATCGTATCGGGGCAAAGGTTTTGGCAGGCAGTCCATGCTTTTCTGGGAACGGGAGATGTGGGGGCTTGGCTATAAAACCATAATGACATCAACACAAGTCGATGAAGGCGCCCAGCATTTTTACAGAAAACTCGGATACAAAGACAGAGGAAGTCTTTTTCTGGACAATACTTCCTTTGAACAACCCCAGGAAATGATAATGTTAAAGGATGCAGCCTGGCGGTAACACAGTGCTGCTCCAGGTTTCCCTGGCACTATCATCGCCTGCCGGCATACATCCTTCTATCAAATATGTTAGTATCAAATTATCTTATTTTTTATAGAACACCCGTTTTTATAGGACACCTGCATTCTTTGCGCCGCGTATTCTCCGACCAGCCAAAAGCAGGTCCCAAACCAGACACTCTTCTGTCCCACAAGCCAAAGAGCACTGTCACCTGCGAAACAGATGGTTCCCAGAAGCAAGATCCAGGAAAATAGTATCCCTGCCGCCGTTTCCCCTGCCCCTGCCTTTTTCTGTAACCTGCATCTGACGGCATATAACCCCCAGGTCAAAATACAGTATTTCAGACAGGAAAAGAAGGGGCCGAGCACAAGAAAATCCAGGCTCGTCTTTTGGGTTTGAAGAAGCAGCTTGAAATTATCCCGGATCTGCTGCGTCATCTGTTTCCAGAACATAAAGTCTGACCATTTTGTGGGCACCACATCCCTGGTCAAGCCAAGAGGCTTCCAAAAAAGCATGAAAAACAGCACCGTCATCCATATCATCACCGCCCACAAGGCTGCTGTCCGTATCCGTCTGCCCCTCTGTGCTCTCATATTTCCTGCTAGCTGTCTTACCATTCTGACAAAGATCACCAGCGGAAGAAAGAACACCAGCAGCTTTGCACAGGCTGCAAAATACTTCCGCTCCTGTACCTTTCCCTGTATTCCGTGGCGCAGAAGAAATGTCTGCACCGGATCTTCCAGGGATTGGTCTTCCGTGTTCGCCCCATATGCTATGGTATCAAGGACACTGTCCCCCTCCTTGGCTGCCTGTACGGCTGCAGTCCGCTCCATCCCCCTTAAAAGCCCCCGAACGATCAAAATTCTTCCTCTGTAAAGTATCTCCTCCCCCATCACATTCTTGCTTCCGAACAATTTATAAGCCATGTCCTCAGACAGAAGGCAGCTCTCCCTGTCCTCCTCATACAGAGGCGCCGATGCCGGCAATAATCCCTGTGTCTCCCCCAGCACCTCAATGACAGAAGCCGTCTCCATTCTCCCCAGCTCTCTGTTTTCCAGATACTCTTCCTCCCTCTCCCCCAAAAAGGTGCAGGAGTCAGGAAACTCCTGTTTTTGTTCCTCCTGCCGGATAAACTCCGCCTCGTCATACGTCCAGGTACCCTTCGTCTTTTTTACGGAAACCCCTTCGCTGTATTTCTCTGTACCGATCGCAGCGGCCTCTGCCAGGAACCAGCAGACAAGCAGCAGACCTAACACCACAAACCTGCAGACAGCACTTTTCCCGCCGCTCATGTTTCCCGCAGGCGCACTCTGCTGCCTGCATCAATGGTCCTGTCGGACTCTGTGATGATCCGGTCATCCGGCAAAAGACTGCTGCTGTCCAGCGCGGCGTAGGTACTGTTTTTATCCTTCACGACCACGTCTTTTCTGGTGGCTGTCAGTTCTGTGCCCAGAACTGTCTTCTTTTCCTCTGCGACCAGTACATAATATTTAGAATTCTCCATATGCAGGGCTTCCACAGGAATGCAGGTATCCTGTACCTTTTCCTTACGCATACTGGTCATTTTGGCTGCTGTCCCAATCTCCAGGGTATCAGCGGGAAGCAGGACCGTCACATTAAGTTTTGTCTTATCCTCCGCATCCGGTGTAATGCTCTCCACTTCCAGATTTTCAATATCCTTTTGGCCGTCCGCAGGGGACAGTCTGACCGGATCTTTTCTGGCTATATATTTTTCCTGACTCTTGTCTATCTGCATTACAAATCTGCACCCTGAACTTAAATCTGCCAGTGTCATAAGCGCCGTATCATGCGTATGATCACCCGCTGAAACCTTCAGTTCCGTCACCACACCCTTCACCGGCGATAAGATCTGACCCTGATCCTCCTTCAGTTTTTCCAGCTTTTCCAGGCTTTTCTTCTTCGCATCCAGATCCAGGTTATTTATCTTCTCCGTGCTGTCACTGCCCTCAGCAGCCCCTGCATCCTCCAACGCTCTGCCGGCCTGTATCTCCCCGTCTTCTTTCGCCTTCCCGGCTTCCTCACAGGCCTGCCTTTTTGCTTCTATATCAGCCAAAAGCTGTGCTTCCTGCTCTTTGGCACTCTGTTCCCCTGCTGCCTGTTTACTGCTTTCGGCCTCCGCAAGAGCGCTCTGGGCCTCTGAAAGGGCCTGGGATGCCTCCTGTAATACCTGTTGTGCATCTGTAAGGTCTTGGGCATTCTCCTGCTCCACTCGTGCCCTGATCTCTTCCTTCTGTGCTTCCGTCAAAGGACCGTTTTCTTCCTCCGCCAGACGGATCTCCTTTAAGACCTCCTCCTCCGTCTTCTCTAACAGGGCATCTATCCGTGCCTGTATTTTAGAGAGTTCTTCCTCCCGCTCTTTGCACAACTGCTGCAGTGTTTGGACAGTCAGATCCTCGCCGCCGCTTTCTCCCTGCTGCGCTTGATAGAATTCTTCCAGCTTTTCCTCCGCCTCTGCAAGTGCTGCCTGCGCCTGGGCCAGCCGGTTCCCCCCTTCGGTCTCTGCCCGCTCATAATCCTCCCGGGCCCTTTGGGCCTGTACCGATTTTTTCTGTTGTTCTGCTTTCTTCTTGCTGTCCAAATCCTGATTGTTAAGTTCCAGCTTTTTTATCTCTGCTTTCAGGTTTTCCATCTGTTCCTCAATGTCTTCCATCCTGAGCTGCATGAGAAGCTCCCCTTCTTCCACCTGCCTCCCCGGAACAGCAAACAGTGTCTCCACCATAATACCCGGTTCCGTGCTTATTGCCCTCTCCAGATTCTCCTTCACAGTCCCGTCACCCTCCACGGTATGTTCGATCACTTTTGAGGAGATTTTTTCCACATCCACCTGCGCTACCGTCACACTGTCGGCAGCTCTTGATATAACAGTAAATGCCGTCATCATTACCAGGAATATGGTCAGCATAAAAAATGCTTTCTGTCTCAGGCTATTCATCCCTTTTGATCGTATCATCTCTCCACCTCTATTCCTTCACCGCTGCTGCCACGATCCCCTGCTCCAGATAATCCTGTCCGCCCAGGAAAATAAAAAGAGCCGGCAGAAGCACCACCACAGAAGCCGCAAACGCCCCGGGTGCTTCCAAAAGCCCGATATCCGGCAGATACAGGGAAAGAGGCCACAGCTCTTTGTTCTTCAAAAATGTAAGGGGCTGTTCAATGAGATTCCAGCATTCCAGAAATCCCAGCACCAGAGCAGAACAAATACCTCCGGACCCCAGGGGAATCCCCATATACAGAAATATCTTCCCTTCGCCTGCCCCGTCTATCCTGGCGGATTCTACCACAGCCTCCGGTATGCCGGTAAAAAACCGGTACATAATGAATACCGGAAATGTGGAAAATGCCCCCGGAAGGATCACTGCCCAAAGCGTATCCATAAGCCCCAGCCGGTCCAGCACCAGGTAATTAGAAAGCATGGTCACCTGAAACGGCATCATCATCAGTGTTATATATACCGTGAACACCGGCTTCTTAAGCGGAAAATCATATCTGGCAAATGCCCACGCCGCAGGCACTCCCACCAGTATCTGTCCCAGAAGGATTCCCGCTGTGACGCGTATGGAATTCCAAAACATAACAAAATATCCCGGAGAATCCAGCAGCAGCTCAACATAGGCCCGCAGTGTGGGGTACATGGGAAACAGACGAAAGGTTGCATATCCCTCCCCTTTTGCCAGGACCGGCGACAGATACCCGGCCAGCTCCTGCTTTCCCATCAGGGAACCAGCCAGAAGAAACAGCACCGGATACGCTGCCAGCAGTGCAAATATCCCTAAAATCACAAATATAACTTTTTTCATTCCCAGTCATTCCTCTCTGCCCCAGGCCCTCTGCAGAAGCAGGATCAGTACCATAACTGCCAGAAATGTCATAACTGCCCCTGCTGCCATCTTGTCAAGTGAAAGCTCCCGAAACCAGTTATTAAATACATGCTGCAGCAGATACATGCTGTCATGGGGATAATCCCCTGCCACCAGGTACGCTTCACGGAACACTTTAAAAGAGTTCAGAAAAGAGAGCACTGTGATGGTATACAAAACAGGAAGCAGATTCGGCAGTGTGATCCTGAAGAAGCAGTCCAGACTGCCGGCACCGTCCACTTTCGCGGCTTCATACAGGTTTTCCGGTATCGCGGCAAGTCCTGCACTCCACAAAATGATATCATACCCCATATTTTTCCACAGATAGCTGACGACCAATACCCAGAACGCGGCACTGCTGTTCATCCAGTCCTGCGGCGATAGGTGTACCATACTGCAGAAAGCACTCAAAAACCCATTGTTATGAAATAAAAACTTCCACAAAAGCACAATGGATGCCACCGGAATCGCCATGGGGATCAGATAAAAATTTTTCAGTATCCTCCCCTTTTTTCCAACTCCTGAAAGCAGCACCGCAACCCCCAGTGAAAGCAGTAATAAAAGAGGAATACAGATAAAAGCAAACCGCAAAGTGTTCTTCACTGCCAGTAAAAAGGCGGAATTGCGAAACAATTCCAGATAATTTCCGATTCCTTTGAACTCTATCCCCATGGCATCCAGAAAGGAGCGTCTGATCACATCCGCAAAAGGTATCAGGACAAACAGCGCAACACCTCCAAGGCTTGGCAGCAAAAATGCTGCCGCCGCCCTGTTTTGTTTCTTTCTTCCTGTTGTCATTCTGTTATGACGCCTCATCGCCTGCTCCCCTTTACTCAGCCAGATAGAGATTAATCTTCTGTATGATATTACTGCAGGCCTCATCCAGGCTCAGGCTCTCATTCAGGTATTTGTCTCCCTGCTCTTTTACCGCATTCCAGATAGTGTCATCTGTGGAGGCCGGAATTTCAGCTTTTTCCAAAAGTGATCTCAGCTTATCCAGTTCTTCCTCCTCAGGCCAGCTCATATTCAAAGACGGCATATTTCCCGAATCGCCTGACATGGTAATGGAAGTACCGCCCCCGTCTCCTCCGTATGTTTGTTCTCCAAGCTCCAGTACCTTCTCATAACCCTTCCGGTTAATGGGGAAAGCCGTACTTAATGTACTCTGTACTTCCTCTCCCAGCAGTACCTTCAAAAAGTCCGCTGCCAGCTCTTTCTCGTTACTTTTGCTGCTGATCCCCACATTTCGATAAGGAAGATATACACTTTTTCCTTCGGATTTCATTTCTGTATAATCCAGATCAAAGGCATCGTTCACACCCAGGATCTCTACAAGCTGCCCCACTGAGCCAATCCAGCCTGCACCTGCTTTCGATGTCTGGTTCAGCAGTCCCATGGCCTGCAGACGCAGTCCGTCAAGACCGGACACCATACCATCTGCTGCACTGAAATACCCGATAGGATTTTCCTGCTCCTCCTGGGTAACCGGTTCCCCGTAAATGGTTTTCATGTTTTCCAGGAATGCTCTCAAAGCCTCTTCATCCAGGGTACCGTCCTCTTTTTTCATAGTTGTGCTCTCCAGATGATAGAAGATCTGCAGAAGCATTTCCGAATCTGTGGGTATCATAACACGCCCGATATCCGGATTTTCCTCTCTTATGCTGCTGATCTTCTCTGCCAATGCCTTCAGACTTTCCGCTGCATTTACAAAAGACTCCTCTCCCTGGACTGCCGGGATCAAAAAGCCCAGGGGAACCGCATAAATCTTATCATCCTTCTCATAGGTCTTCATGATGTTCTCAAACAATCCGTCTTCCTGTTCGGCTGACTCCACCGTATCCGTTATATCCTCCAGAAGTCCCTTTTGGATATAATTCTCTACAGGCATTCCGTCCAGGATCAAAATATCCGGTCCCTTGCCCGCCATAATATCTGTATTCAACGTGCGGAGTGCATCGGAAACCGTAACGGAGTCCTCACCACTCGTACCTATTTCCAGATCCACATAAACATCGGGGTTCTGACTCTGGTATACGGAAATCGCCTGTCTCAGCACAGGGCAGTCCTCCAGGGAATATACCTTGATCTCCTTCTCCGGCACGGAAGATGTATCTGCGGAGTAAGTATAGCGGTAAATCTTGTACTCAGTATCTATGGAACACGCCACAAGGAAACTGTCATCCTCCATAACTGCCAGAGATATGAGCATAGCTTTGGGATTTCCTATGGAAGCAAGACTTCCATTGACCGCCTGTTCCACCACGGTACCGCCAAAAACATGTCTGTAAATACCACTCTCGGCGCAGTAAAACAGCGTATCCTCCTCTTTCCCACACCCAAAGACCACACTGTTCCTTAATTTCTTCTGCTCACTCTCCAAATCTTTCAAAAGCTGGTCAGAGAGCGTTTTATCCGCTTCCACGGATTCCCCGGTATTCATATCGTAGGCTTTCAGTTCCTTGTCCGTAAGAAGCAGAAGTGTATTCCCCATATCCGTTACCTGCTGAATATTATCACTTAATTCCATTGTCTGTTCCACATGTCCGCGGTCCGGATCGATCACACACACCGTTCCATAGGAATATGTGGCGATCAGTTTCTTACCTTCAGAAAATCTCAGCCCGGTGATGCTTTTCATATTGTCTGTTTCTTCCACGTCAAGTGTCAGATCCTGCAGTTCTCCTCCCTTTTTTGCATATAAGAGAGAAAAGCTCTGGGATGTGATCACTTCTGCCGCTTCCTGCATGGCAGAAACAGCAATGTCACCGTTCCCGCTGATACAGGCCCAGTCTATATAAGCACAATTAGAAAGCTTGAGTCCTTCGGGCAGGATATCTTCCTCCCAGCTTTTTCCTGAATCCTTTGACTTCCACAGATAGCGCTCCCCTGTCTCCTTATCCTCTGTAAAAAGCGACAGGCTGTTGTCATCCAGCCTCTCCATTGCCAGGATCTTACCTGTGTTCTCGGGGAGGGCTATCTCCTCCTCCAGATAACGTCCCATAGCGCCCTCTGCGCTCTTATCCTCACTTTGTTTCCCGCATCCTGCAAGGCCTGCCACAGTAATGGCAATAGCCGCTGTCAGGCATACTGCTTTTTTTATGTATCGATTCATGTTTCTCCTCCTGTCTTTCATTTGCGTTTATCTTATCATTGCATTCTCTAAACATTCTCTAAGATCATCTCTAATTTTTCTTGCATTTTTAGAGATAACTTAAAGATTCCTGTGTTATACTTCTAATAAACAAAAAGCCGGAGGATATTTTCTCATGAGAATTTTAATAATAGAAGATGACCGTAAACTTTGTGACTCCCTGAAATTCCAACTGGAAAAGGAAGGGCTTCTCACTGATTTGTGTTATGACGGGGAGGACGGGCTGGATTATATCCGGCAGCGCACCCACGACCTGGTCCTCCTGGACCGGATGCTTCCCTCCATGGACGGGCTTACCATCCTGGAGAAAATGCGCTCGGAAGGCATTTCCACACCTGTCATTTTAGTGACAGCACTGGGAGAGCTTTCAGATAAGATCACGGGGCTTAACCAGGGAGCTGACGATTATCTGGTCAAACCTTATGACTTTCAGGAACTTCTGGCACGTATCCGCTGTATCACCCGCCGCCCGGGTAATCTGGAGATGTCCGGGGATATCACACTTGGAGATGTCACTTACCACCCCGCCCAGAAACAGCTTCTCTGCGGTTCCAAGACTCTGGTCTTATCCAAACGCGAGGGCGCGCTTCTGGAGTTCCTTCTCAGAAATCCGGGCCAGACCCTTCCCCGCCTCACAATCCTCTCCCGCGTGTGGGGCCCCAATGCGGAGGTGGAGGAAGGCAATCTTGACAACTATATCCATTTTATCCGCCGCCGTCTCCGGACTGTGGGAAGCACCCTTACCCTGCGCACGGTCCGGGGGATCGGCTACTGTCTGGAGGTGAGCCATGATTAAAACAGAAGGCGGACCGTCTCACCCACCCTTGTTCCGTAAAATGCGCCTCCGTCTCACTTTGCTCTGTCTGACTGTCACAGGCCTCATTCTGGCTGGCGCCACCTGCCTGTGTCTCTATTTTTCCGAGTCCGGGATCGCAAAGAATGGAAGCACTTCCTTTACCAACAGTTTAAATTCCATTCTCACACATCTGGAAAGCCAAAATACCATCACACTCCAGTGGATCGCCGGCATAGAACAAAACCATACTACGGTCCTCTCGCTGTATGACAACGGCAAACCTCTTTTCTATCAGGAGCTGCGCAGAACCCAGGAGGAAAAGAACGCCATATCCCTGGCAAAAGAGACGGCTTCCGTCAAATATGGGCTGAATCTGGATGCAGCAGATGCCTCCTCCCTTCTGTCAAAACATGTGGAATTTCGCTTTAAAACCAATGACAGGAAAGAATATTATGCCTCTGTGGTACTGCTGCCTAAGGCCAACGGCCATTTAAGCGCTGTTATCCTTCAATCTCTGGATGCCCAGAAGCACCAGATTTACGGACAGCGTTTTGTCTTTTTAGGTGCGGATACCGCGGCACTGCTCCTGCTTGCCGTCTTTTTCTGGTTTTTCACAGGCAAAACCCTGGCACCGCTGGAGGAAAACCGCAGACAGCAGGCCCAGTTTATTGCTTCCGCCTCCCATGAACTCCGCTCCCCTTTGTCTGTGATGCTCTCCTGTCTGACTGCCTCCCAAAAAGCAGCCCCCAAGGAGGCCGCACGCTTTACAGAGACCATCCAGCTTGAAGGGAAACGCATGTCCCGCCTGATCGACGATATGCTGCAGCTCGCCGGCGCAGATGCCTGTTCCTGGACTCTCATGCCCGCCCCGCTCCCGCCTGATACCCTGCTTCTGGATACTTATGAAAAATACGAATATCTGGCCAGGGAAAAGGGACTGACACTCCGGATCCGTCTGCCTGAGGAGGAATGCCCTTTGGTCCTCTGTGACGAGGAACGGATCGCTCAGGTGCTCTCCATCCTTATGGACAATGCTCTGAGCTATACACCTTCCACTGGTCACATTACGCTGTCGCTGTCCTTTACCGCCAGCCATGTCTCCCTGTCTGTTGCCGATGACGGCCCCGGCATTCCCGACCCCGCCAAAAAGCAGGTATTCCAGCGCTTTTTCCGGCAGGATAAAGCCCATACCAGCAAGGAACATTTTGGCCTGGGGCTCAGTATAGCCAGGGAGATCGTAAAAATACACAAAGGAAGGCTGGTTCTGTCCGACACACCGGGCGGAGGGGCAACCTTTACTATTATTTTAAAGACAGCACCGGTTTGATTCTGCTTGCATCCTGTTATCATACGGATTATAATTGTTTTACCGGCAGACAAGCCGCAGCAGAATACCCCCCAGCGCACCGCTGCGGGAAATAAAAAAACAGGAAAAAGGAGAAACGTAATGGAGAAAATAGCAAGCTTTACCATTGACCATATAAAACTGCAGCCGGGCATCTATGTATCCCGAAAAGATCATGTTGGACAGGAAGTGATCACCACATTTGACATCCGCATGACTTCCCCCAACGAGGAACCGGTCATGAACACTGCGGAGGCACACACCATTGAACATCTGGCAGCCACTTTCCTGCGAAATCACAGAGAATTCGGCAGCAAGATCATCTACTTTGGCCCCATGGGCTGCCGTACAGGTTTTTATCTACTGCTTTCGGGTGATTATGAATCCTCTGATATTGTAGGACTTTTAAAAGAAATGTTTGTATTTATCCGTGATTTCAGCGATGAGGTTCCAGGTGCTTCCCCAAAAGACTGCGGCAATTACCTGGATATGAATCTGGGTATGGCAAACTATCTGGCAAAAAAATATCTGGACCAGGTACTAAACCATATAGGCCCGGACCGTCTTGTATATCCCGAATCATGAGGGCAGTCCCTTTCGGCGCAGCAGCATTGCCCGAAAGGGATCTCTTTCTTCAAAATTCCCCCATCTCTTCACTGTAAAAACAATAGCTGTCCTTTCCTGACTCCTTTGCCTTATAAAGGGCCACATCCGCATATTTTCCTATAGAGTTCTTTTCTTCTGTATAATGCTTTGGATAAAAAGACACCCCCACAGACACGGAAAGCTGCATTCCATCAAACTCTTCCTTCCTTACATTCTCCAGGATTTTTATCAGGACAGGCTCTAATTGTTCCGCCCGGTCAATCCCCGGGAAGAACATACAAAATTCATCTCCCCCATACCTGGCAATAATGGTCCTTTTCGGAGTCTTTTCCGTGAGTATCTTTGCGATCTTCATCAGCACGATATCCCCGTAGGCGTGCCCTCTTGTATCATTGACCAGTTTGAAATTATCCACATCCATCAGGCAGTACGCGCCTGTTTTTTCGCCCTGCATGAAATAGGAAAACACAGCCCGTTCAAATGCCTGGCGGTTCAATAGGTTTGTCATGGCATCATGGGATGCCTGGTGCTGCATCTCCAGCTCATGGATCTTCTTTTCATGGATATCCAGAATGGCGCCCACGGCTCCGCCTGCTCCGTGGGGAAGCATCAGACTCATGGTAAACCAGCGGTATTCCCGGTTTCCCTCCGGCCGGAGCCGAAAATCACAGGTAATGTTTTCTCTCTTATTTACGGATGCGCTCCTGAGCGCCTCTATATTAAAATTCTGATAAAGGTATATCTTTTCTTCCTCATAAACATTGTCTATAATAAACTGTTCCAAAAAATCCTCATAATCGTACAGGACCCCGGCCTTCAGCTTTACCGACAGGGAACCTGTATGAAAAAATAGTATCTGGTTATTTTTTATGTCCACCTCAAAGATCACCGTATAAACCAAATCTTCCACCACCCTTCGTAATCACCGAATCGTAACGGTTCAGCCCTCACCGTCACAATGTTTTTTCGGTCAAAACCGGAAATGCGCAGGCCTGAGGAACAGATACCGAATATCTATTATATTACAACAATATAACACTATTGTAAACAATTATTGTTGGCTTATAATTTTATCCCTATTAAGGCATAATATAGTGCATATACTCGTAGAAGGTAAATCTGCACAGCATAAGAAATAGCATATGTCATGTCTTTTATGTTTTATGCAATGCTGCATATAGGGAGGATTTTTATGAACATCGGTGAAACTCTTGCACAGCTCCGCAAAGATAAACAGATAAGTGTCTATAAACTCTCTCAATTAAGTGATGTTTCCATTAACTATATCAGAAGAGTGGAAAAGGGCGAGAGTATTCCCAGCATAGAGATCCTTACTGCACTACTGTCCCCTCTTGGGATTCATCTCTCGGAGTTTTTCAGGGAGGATGCCGATATTCTCTACCCATCATCTTATGAGGCGGAACTGGTCCGTCTGACCCGCCAGTTAAATGAGGAGCAGGCTATGGCCATACTTAATCTGGCAAAGCTTCTGGCACAAAAATGAGCAGAAAGTATGCTCTGCTGCACACTTTCTGCCCATTTTTTATCTTATCGTTCTGTTATCTCCAAAGACTGTCTGCTGTCGTAATCATGAAGCTGAATTTCTTCCCCCACTTCACAGAGGAATACATCTTCCGGATGCTTTTTTAAAACTTTTTTGCCCCCTGTATCCCCCTCAAGACGCAGCAGCTCCGGAATATATGTCTCATGAAAGATCACCGGATTGCCTGTAGTGTCTCCCTTTGCCAGACACCCTATCTTCTTTCCGCTTTTCAAAAAGCCATCCAGAAAACGGTTCACCGTATCTGCCCGCAGATGGGGCTGGTCTGCCACAAAAAAGCAGTAAAAATCCTCATCTTTTTCATCCGTGCCGCACACCCTCCTGCTCTCCCGGATCCCAAGTTTGAGTGAAGAGGAAATGCCAAGTACGCTCTCTTTATTTTCCACCGCGCAAAAACCTTTTTCCGCAGCATCCTCCAGTATGGTTCCATACCGGCTCACCACACAGACAGAGGCAATGTCCTTTCTGAGTCCTCTCAGGGTTTCCAGGACCTCCAATGGATACCGGTACATTGGCCTGCCGTCCAGTTCGTACAGAAGCTTGTTCTCCCCAAAACGCCTGGAAAAGCCTGCGGCAAGTAAGATCAAGTGGATTTGTCCGCGGCCTGCTGCCGGTAAGGAAGGTCTTCCAAATACAGGTACACTGGTATGCTCCCCCATTTCTGCCACTGCATTCCCGTCCTCCGTCTGGTTCAGCAGAATCATCTGCTCCGCACCCGGGAACCGCGTCTTAAGGGGCTGCACATACCCGGCCTCCAACAGATATCCCGCAAGCCGGGGCGTCAGACACATACCGGATAAGCTGCCTTTACCTTCCAGCTTTGCTTGGCAGACCAGCTTTTCTGCCTCCTCCATCCGGAAACAGACTTCACCCAGAGGTTTCCCCATAGCCGGCATGCCTGCCAGGATCATAATATGGGTGGTCCCCTTCACGATCACCGGCTCATGGGAAGCCGGTACTTTAAAGGGATGGCGTCTGGACCCGTCGGCCTCTATGACAACCGCGTCAAAAAAAGGCAGCACTTCCTTAAAAACCGCCTGGGGCAAAGCCCGCATCTTCATCCCGCCCGGACCGGAGGTTCCGGCTGTCACCACCGGGGACTTCTCTGCGGCAGCTTTTATTTCTTCCGGGGATTTGTCTATGACCCCATTTCTTCCCAAAAAAGCCGGATGCTCCATATGTGTGGTGGTAGTGACCAGCACTTTTTTCCCTTCCCTGGCCAGTTCCTCAGCCAACAGATAAGCGCAGGTGGTCTTCCCCCCTGCGCCCACAAGGGAGATCACCGGCTTCTTGGGCCAGTTCCCTAAACTTTTCAGCATATCCAATAAACTTTTATTCACTTCAGTACACCCTTTTCAAAGGCACTCACCAGTTCCAGGACGCTGCCGGCAATACACCTGGCTTTATCTGAGATCATACGGCAGTGCGCCCGGGATTCCTCTCTGGGGTCCACATCCGCTGACTTAAAATGTTCTGTCACCCGGTATCCGTCCGGCAAAATGCCCCGGAGCACGCCGGAGATCACTGTGATCTGCGGACAGCGCTGTCCCTCCGGGGTTTCCACATAGCCCACCGGTGTCCCCGCTTCCACCCAGTCACCGATCGAGGCATTTGCCCGGAAAATACCGGCACGGTCCGAGTGGACCACCCGCTCTTTTCCATAGCCCCCAATCATACCCGGTACCCCTGTGTTTGGTATGGCACAGCCTTTATTCAGTATTCTGCCCAGATAGTGTCCCCGCTTTGTCTCAACCACATAATCCACATCACGTCCGGCCTCAAACCCCGGCCCAAGGGCAATGGTCAGCTCCGCCATATCCTTTCTGGTACCCAGATTCCGTTTTGCCAGAATGGCGTCTACCAGGATTTCCGGCTGCAGCGTATCAAGGGAGCTGCATACAGGGTCCACAAGCAGGACTGGGGACATGGGAGCAGCCAGCTCCAACGCTTCTTTGGCACTCCCCGCCTTTTGGCACACCATCCCCTCCACTTCTGCCTCCCCATCGTAAACAGCCTGGGAAAAAGCCACAAGCCTGCGGATTGCAGAAGGCCTGTCAGTCTCCAGTATGATGACAGGATACCCGCTTCTGCCAAGACGATGGATCGTTCCTGTTGCCAGGTCGCCGCCGCCTCTTACTACAATTGGTCTCATAATCCGTTCTCCTAACCTGCTTATACTACCGCGCTATGGGCGTATGATCTTAGAGGCGTCTGCCTGTTTTTCCACGATTTCATACATATTGGTCACTCTGCCCACAGCCAGTTGTTCCGTAATTCCGTAATGATTCAAACAAGTTCCGCAGGTGAGGATTTCCACGCCCTCCCTGTCAAGCTTTTTCAGATCCTCCAATGCCTCAGAGCCTTCACAGGACAGGTGCGCGCCTCCATTATATAACAGCACTGTCTCAGGAAGCTTTGGAAGCTGCGTCAGGGCATAGATAAATCCTTTCATCAGGATTTTCCCCAGCACCTCATCCCCGTTCCCCATCTCTTTTGAGGAGATGACCACAACAGTGTTATCCGCGGTAGGAACAAAACAGTTTACCGGAAATTCTGCCTCTGTCTGGTTTTCCTTTTCCTGGGTCACTGTAATTCTTACGCGGTATTCTTTTTCCCCCAGTTTTGTGGACGCGTACTCCGCCTTCTGTGATGCTGCCAGTTTGCGCAGATTTTCCACTGCCATCTCATTATCCGCTGTGATGAGGACTACATCTCCCCGGCTGCATGCATCCATGGCTTTTTTTGCTAATATGACCGGTTTTGGGCAGGCAAGCCCTTTTGCATCAATATTATGTTCCATGATCTCACCTTTTTAGTATTTTTTTACTGAGGTGCTGTATAGGTTTGTTACCGTTCACCAAACCGCGCTTTTGCAGGGTTGTGGATGGCAACATATTTTTTTCTGGGCACATATCTGCCCGCTTTTTCTATCTGTACTGCACCCTTGTCTACTACAAGAGTACCATGCAAATAAACTTTGTCAATACATCCTTTTATTTTTGTTCCCTCAAAGGGGGCATAATCCATGGCATAATGCTGGGTGGAGGCTGTGATCACAGCCTCCTTTTCCGGATCCATCACAACTAAATCTGCTGTGCTCCCCGGCGCAATGCACCCCTTCTCCGGGTACATTCCGTACAGCTTCGCCGGATTTTCAGACAGGAAACGGCACATCTGTTCCAGAGAGATCCTGCCTTCCCTGACTCCATAGGTATAGAGAAGGGTTCCCCTTGTCTCCACACCCGGCATACCGTTTGGTATTTTTGTAAAGTCTTCTTTTCCCATGGCTTTTTGCTTCGTGGTAAAACTGCAGTGGTCTGTGGAAACGGTCTGTATCCGCTCCTCTTTCAAAGCTTTCCAAAGGCATTCCTGATCTTCTTTTTTCCTGAGGGGAGGTGATATCACATACTTTGCCGCCTCCGCGCCCCCCTGTTCATATAGGCTGTCATCCATGAGCAGGTATTGAGGGCAGGTCTCTGCGTACACTTCCTGTCCTCTGGCTCTGGCCTCCTCAATTTCCCGGCAGGCCTCCTTACAGGTCAGATGTACCACAATGATGGGTGTGCCTGCCGTCTGTGCAGTCACAAGCAGACGGTGTACAGCCTCAGCCTCAAGCTGGGCCGGGCGTACCTTGGGATGTGTATCAGCATCCAGCCTGCCCTGTGCTTTTGCCTCCCGTGTCAGGGCGTCGATCACATCTGCGTTCTCACAGTGCACGCCTGCGATTCCGCCCATGTCCTTCAGCCGTTTCAGCACTTCGTATATTTCACCGTCATTCAGCTTCATGGCGGGATATGTCATATACAGTTTAAACGTAGTCACACCTGCTGCGATCATATCTTCAATCTGGGCAAAAGTCTCCTCATTCCAGTCTGAGATGGCCATATGAAACCCGTAATCACAGGAAGCTTTCCCATCCGCTTTTCGGTGCCAGTTGGCAAGCGCCTCCCCCAGAGTCTCCCCTTTATTCTGTGTAGCAAAGTCAACAATGGTGGTGGTCCCCCCGGCTATGGCCGCAAGGGTTCCGCTGGCAAAGTCATCTGCTGTCACAGTCCCGGACACCTCCAGGTCAAAATGTGTATGTGCGTCGATGAATCCGGGAAACACCAGTTTTCCTTCCAGATCCAGGATTTCATCTGCTTCCTCCGGGGATATGTTCTCTTCCACTCTGCATATGGTCTCCCCGTCCACGAGAATATCCTTTTTCCCGCTCTCCTGTCCGTTCACAACCGTTCCATTCTGTAAAAGCAGTTTCATATGACCTCACCCTTTCTTCTTTTCTTTCCTGTAAAATGTATTTTCCAGGGGCAGTTTTCTCCGTTCCACTCCATCCAGCCTGTAATAAGCATGGGCACAGGCAGGTGCTGTGGGTACTGTGGAGATCTCCCCTACACCCTTTGCGCCGTAAGCTTCTGTCAGCACATTGGGAGAAGTCACCAGTATAGACTTGATGTCCGGTGTGGCTGTTGCCCTGAATAGACCCAGTTTTCCGTAACTCAGCACAGGTCTTCCGTCTACCATTGGGAAGTCCTCCGTAAACGCATACCCCAGACCCATGACTACGCCGCCTTCCACCTGTCCTTCACAGGACTGGACATTGATCACAGTTCCCACATCATGAGCTGCCACCACCTCAGTCACTTTTCCACTCTCATCCAGGATCACCACCTGGGTTGCATATCCATAAGCAATATGGCTTACCGGATGCTTTTTCGGGGAACCCATGGCATCTGTCTCCCCTGTGTACTCCGCATAAAATTCCCGTCCTTCCAGCTCCTTTAGAGACTTCTTTTCCAGCAGGGCTTCTTTTAGTTTAAGCGCAGCTCTCCGTGTGGCTTCCCCTGTAAAAAGAGTCTGCCTGGATGCTGTACTGGTACCGGAATCCGGTGTGTCTATGGTATTTGCCATCTTATGTATCACCCGGTCAGGTCTCAGCCCTGTGGTTTCACAGACAATCTGTATTGCCACTGTTCCCACGCCCTGCCCCATACAGGCGGCTGAGGTGAGTACCTCCGCTTTCCCGTCCCGGATCCTCAGGTTACACCGGCCTACATCCGGGTTTCCCACACCAATTCCGCTGTTTTTCATGCAGGAAGCGATTCCCGCGTAGGGATGGGCATCATAAATATCCTTTACCGCTTCCAGCGTCTGCGCCAGTGCACAGTCCACAGTGGCGATCTGGCCGTTTGGCAGAGTCTGCCCCGGACGGATCGCATTTCTGTAACGGATCTCCCACGGAGTAATACCCACCTGCTCCGCCAGCAGGTCCAGATTGAATTCTGTAGCAAAGCAGCTCTGGGTCACACCAAATCCCCTGTATGCGCCTGCAGGAATATTGTTCGTGTAGACGCCATACCCGATGATCTCCACATCCTGGTAATTATAAGGCCCTGCCGCATGGGTACAGGCCCGCTCCAGCACCGGGCTTCCCAGAGAAGCATAGGCCCCTGTATCCGCGTAGATCACTGCTTTCATTCCTGTCAAATATCCGTTTTCATCACAGGCCGTAGTGAAATCCATCTCCATGGCATGGCGCTTCACATGGCACATAAGGCTCTCCGCCCTGGAAAAACGGACTTTAACCGGGCGTTTCAGCAGCCAGGCACACAGGGCCGCATGGTGCTGTACACTCATGTCCTCCTTGCCCCCAAAACCGCCGCCTACCAGCATGGATTCCACCTTGACTTTCTCCGGGGGAATCTGCAGGATACCGGATATCTCCCTCTGCTCGTCATAGACCGACTGGCCTGAAGTGTACAGATGTACTCCGTCCTCCCCCTCCGGAAAGGCAACGGCACACTCCGGTTCCATGAACGCATGGTCTGTAAAGGGCAGGCTGTAATGGCGTGTCACTACATATTTGGAGTTTCTGATGGCGGCGTCTGCATCACCCCGGATACATTGCTTTTTAGCCAGCAGGTTTCCCTCCTCATGCACCTTAGGCGCATCTTCCTCCAGTGCCTTCCTGGGGTCTGTCACCGGCTGCAGTTCTTCCGCATCCACTTCGATCAGACTTAATACTTCATCCAGGTTCTCCCTGTGGTTCACCACTGCAAGGGCCAGCGCATCCCCCACATATCTGGTGATACTGCCTTCCGGTATCATCACGTCCCAGTCCTTTTTAATATGGCCGCAGATATTCTCCGGCACATCTTTTGCCGTATAGACTGCCACACAGTCCGGGTGTGCCAGCGCTTTTTCTATATGGATATGGTTGATCCGGCATCTGGGATAAGGGGAACGCAGTGCTTTTGCATAAGCCATATCCGGCAGCACAATATCATCCACATATCTGCCTGTGCCCCGAACCTTTTCCTCAGCATCCACACGTTTGAACCTGCGTGTGATTCCGCCCTCCGCTTCCTCTCCGGGAATCTCACGTTTTTCCCTGAAAAAGTCTGCTGCCATGAGAATGGCTTCCTCTATCTTTTTATATCCGGTACAGCGGCAGATGTTGCCGTGGATCGCTTTCTTCACATCCTGTCTGGTTGGATTTAGGTTTCCATCCAGCAGAGCCTTGGCAGAGATGATCATGCCCGGAATACAAAAACCGCACTGTACAGCTCCGGCCTCCGCGAAGCAGTGCACATACACTTTCATCTCCTCCTCCGGGATTCCCTCCACGGTTGTCACATGCCTGCCGTCCACTTTAGACAACTTAACGACACAGGCCTTCATCTTTTTCCCATCCACCAGAACCGTGCAGGTTCCGCAGGCCCCCTCGCTGCACCCTTCCTTGACGGCTGTAAGTCCCAGTTCATCCCTGAGATAGTCCAGAAGCCTGCCCTCCTTCTCACTCCTGCACTCTTTTCCATTAACATAGAACGTATACATAAAAACCTCCCATCCGGAACCACCCATATGGTTCCCCTTTCCTACACCAATACATAACGATCCAATCAGCCGGACCGTTGCCGGGTATCCGTCCATACCTTACACCAATACTTCATAAATACCCTCATACAGGACTCCGTGTTCCCGCATCATTTTCTCCGTTCTCTCTTTCTCCTGAACCTCCGTACACCAGGACAGGCCGCATCCGGCTGACACTGCTCTCGGCAGTGGGATCAAACGCCCGGGAAGTCCCTGTTCCCTGCACATCTTTTCCATCCCCATGGCCCTGGTGGTAGTTCCGAACGTAACTACCAGTTTTAATGTTCTCTCTCTCATATTCATGCCTTCCTTGATATCCTAACTATAACACCTGCAGACCCTTATTTCAAGGGATTGGAAGCACTTTTTCAAAAAAATTTTAGATAACCTAAAAATTTTTGTAAAAACCTCTTGCAATCTCAAAAAAGTATGCTATGATGGAATTAACAAGAAAAAGGAAAACCTGTCAGAAAGGAGCTTTCTTATGGGCAGATTAAAATTACTGAAACAGGTGGCCGCCGGCCTTGCCAGACAGTTCGGGCCGGACTGTGAGATCGTGATCCACGACTTAAAGACCCAGGACCTGGAACATTCCATTGTCTATCTGGAAAACGGTCATGTCTCCGGCAGACAGTTAGGTGACGGCCCCTCAAATGTGGTACTGAAAGCATTAAAAGAAACTCACCCGGAAAATCTGACGGACAGGGCAGGCTACCTGACCCGGACAGCAGACGGAAGAGTTCTGAAGTCTTCCACCTTCTACATAAAAGATGAAACAGAGGAGCTTCACTACATTCTCGGTATTAATTATGATATTACCAAGCTCCTGACCTTAGAAGCTGCGATCCACAATCTGACTGATACCGACGAGGAGAAGGAAAAAGAAGCGGCTCCGGAAATCACACATAACGTAAATGACCTTCTGGACCATCTCATTGAAGAGTCCGTCAGTCTGGTAGGCAAACCGGTGGCGCTGATGACCAAAGAAGATAAAGTAAAGGCCATCCAGTTCTTAAACGACTCCGGCGCCTTCCTCATCACCAAATCCGGTGACAAGGTGGCAAATTATTTCGGCATTTCCAAATATACTTTATATAGCTATACCGATGTGAACAAAGAAAAGGGGGAAGAAAAAAAATGAAAGAAATCCAATGGGCAGAGAATAAAATGCCAAAGACGGCAGACACGTCTCTTCCGGTTATGTCACTGGAAAATGTAGCAAAAGCCAGAGCATTCCACGAAAGCTTTCCGCAGTACAGCAAAACACCGCTGGCAAAGCTTGATCACATGGCAGAACACCTGGGTCTTGGAGGGATCTTTGTAAAAGATGAATCCTACCGTTTCGGTCTGAATGCATTCAAAGTGCTGGGCGGTTCCTTTGCCATGGCTAACTACATTGCCAAACAGACACACAGAGATGTAAGCGAACTGCCCTACGCAGTGCTCACCTCCGAGGAGCTGAGAAAAGAATTCGGGCAGGCCACTTTCTTCACAGCAACAGACGGCAATCACGGACGCGGCGTTGCCTGGGCTGCCAACAGGCTGGGACAGAGATCCGTGGTCCTCATGCCAAAAGGCTCCACCAGGACCCGTCTTGAAAATATTCAAAAAGAAGGCGCAGACGCCACCATCACGGAAGTCAATTATGATGAATGTGTCCGCCGGGCCAATGCCATGGCGGAAAAAACACCAAACGGCGTCATGGTACAGGATACTGCATGGGATGGCTACGAGGAAATCCCTTCCTGGATCATGCAGGGATACGGAACTATGGCTTCTGAGGCTGATGAACAGCTCAGGGAATACGGCTGTGACCGCCCTACCCACATTTTCATCCAGGCAGGTGTAGGTTCCCTGGCAGGAGCGGTACAGGGGTATTTCGCTAACCGCTATCCGGATAACCCGCCTGTGGTTGTAGTGATGGAAGCAGATTCAGCTGCCTGCCTCTACAAAGGCGCCAAAGCGGCTGACGGTAATATCCGCATTGTGGACGGCGATATGCCCACCATCATGGCCGGGCTTGCCTGCGGAGAGCCAAACACCATCTCCTGGGATATCCTGAAAAACCACGTATCTGTCTTTACCTCTTGCCCGGACTGGGTATCTGCCAGAGGCATGCGCATGCTGGCAGCTCCCGTAAAAGGAGACCCACAGGTGACAAGCGGAGAATCCGGCGCTGTGGGCATGGGGCTTTTAAGTGCCATCATGGAACAGGATAAATACAGGGAACTGCGCAGTTTCCTGAAGCTGGATGAAACAGCAAAGGTACTCCTCTTCTCCACAGAAGGCGACACGGACCCGGAACGCTACAAAGAAATTGTTTGGGACGGGAAACAATATGATTGACGCCCTGCCATCAGGGCCGGAAACAGGAAACTATTTTAAATGAATAATAAATGTATTGGGAGGATTTCATTATGGATTACGGTAAGATCAAAGAAGCAGCACAGGGTTACGAGCAGGCAATGACAAAGTTCTTAAGGGACCTGGTAAGGATTCCCGGTGAAAGCGTAGGCGAAGAAGGCCATGTAAAACGGATTGAACAGGAAATGAACGCCCTGGGATTCGATAAAGTTGTCATTGACCCCATGGGAAATATTTTGGGCTACATGGGAAGCGGGAAGACTCTCATCGGTTTTGACGCACATATCGATACGGTCGGGATCGGAAACCGCGACAACTGGGAGTTTGACCCTTATGAAGGCTTTGAGTCTGACACGGAAATCGGCGGACGCGGAACTTCCGACCAGCTGGGTGGTATTGTCTCTGCCGTATACGGGGCCAAGATCATGAAAGACCAGGGACTTCTGGATGACCGCTACACCGTACTGGTAACCGGAACTGTCCAGGAGGAAGACTGTGACGGTCTGTGCTGGCAGTATATTGTAAACGAAGACAAAGTAAGACCTGCATTTGTTGTATCCACAGAACCTACAGACGGCGGCATCTACAGAGGACAGAGAGGCCGTATGGAAATCCGTGTGGATGTAACAGGCGTCTCCTGCCATGGCTCCGCACCGGAACGCGGTGACAATGCCATCTATAAAAT
>ENA-UAPG01000106-UAPG01000106.1-human-gut-metagenome-genome-assembly--contig:-NODE-106-length-23018-cov-11.191830_pt1 | contig 23018 bp, 21 predicted proteins | sample MGYA00243478_ERZ654573 | MGnify/ENA primary metagenome ERZ654573 (study PRJEB26926, sample SAMN06164711) | human gut metagenome | biome: ENVO:00009003; feature: ENVO:2100002; material: ENVO:00002003... | reverse complement strand
CTTAAATATATGGAGGAGGAGAATGGAAGATGAAAGCTAAGGATATGTCCCAGGAGGAGCGTTTGGAGTATCTGATCCAATATTTGTGCCGGGATTCTGTCCGGTACAAAGTTCTCAGGGTTGAAAAAGCAGAACGGCGCGCCACACTCCGCTCCCTTATGAATATCCGTATGCCGGGGCCGGTTTCAGAGGAATTTCTGGAAATACAGGATGCCTTCCTGCAGCAGGAGGCCGCGGAAAAAGGGATTGTGCAGGTGGAGGCCATTCCCACCATACAGGAGGCGTACGGGATAAACGGAAAGCTGGGCAGCAGGATTTCCCTGTGGCAGGGGGATATCACCAGGCTGTCTGTGGATGCCATTGTAAATGCGGCCAACTCCGGGATGCTGGGCTGTTTTGTTCCCTGTCACGGATGCATCGACAATGCCATACATTCTGCGGCAGGTTTAGGCCTGCGGGAGGAATGCGGGGAGATCATGGAGAGACAGGGATATGAGGAGGCCACAGGGAAGGCAAAGATTACCGGTGCGTACAACCTGCCCTGCAGATATGTACTGCATACAGTGGGCCCTATTGTGTATGAGGCCCTTACAGAACACCACTGCAGACAGCTTTCCTCCTGTTATGAGTCCTGCCTTAGCCTGGCTGAAAAAAACGGGCTGGACAGTGTGGCATTTTGCTGTATATCTACCGGAGAGTTTCATTTCCCTAACGAAAAGGCAGCGGAGATTGCGGTGGAAACCGTGAGGGAATGGCTGGAACACAGCCGGATAGAGCGGGTGGTATTCAATGTGTTTAAGGATGAGGACCTTGAGATATATGAGAAAGTTTTGCGGGACAGACTACAATAAGACAATGAAGTGAGAGAGGCATAAGTATGATACCTGGGAGAACAGATTTTGAAATGAAAATTCTAAGTCCACTGGTCAAAGTATTTCCTGAAGAAGCGCCTGTGGAAATGACGGAAAACATGAGGTACAGCGGTTTAAAAGGAGAGACGGTCTCGTTTCAGGCGGCTTATTATGGCGCCTGCATGACAAAGGAATACGCCCAAGTGGCAGTGGACTCTGAAATCAGGGATTGGATCCGCATCCGGAGTGTGGAGCTGGTGCCTTCCGCCTATCCCTGCAACGCGGCTTATGATGACAATTATCTGCGGACAACTCCGGGAATGTTCCCGGATTTACTGAGAGATTTAGAGGACAGCAAAGCAGCGCTTATCCCGCGGCAGTGGAGGGCCTTGTGGATCGACGCGGAAATTCCGGAGGATGCCGGGGCCGGAAGTTATGAGATCGTGATTTCTCTGAAAAACGAAAAGGGTGAGGACCTCTGCAGCGGCCGTGGGGAGATAAAGGTCATTGATGCCCTGCTTCCAACGCAGAAGCTGTATCACACAGAATGGTTCCATGGGGACTGTCTTGCGGATTATTACGGAATGGAGCCGTGGAGTGAAGAATACTGGGAAATGCTTGAAAATTACATAGAAGTCTATGGAAAAAGAGGTATGAATACGATTCTCACTCCTGTGCTGACGCCGCCTCTTGACACGGCGGTGGGCGGTGAGAGAACAACCATACAGTTAGCTGTCATTAAAAGGGAGAAGGGACATTATTCTTTTGATTTTTCGCGTTTGAAGAGGTGGATCGCGCTGTGCAGAAAATACGGGATCCGGTATTTTGAGATTTCTCATTTGTTTACACAGTGGGGAGCAAAATACGCGCCTAAAGTGATCGTACGGGAGGACGGGGAAGTAAAGAAAATATTCGGCTGGGAGACGGAATCCGATTCTTTGGATTACCGGGATTTCCTGAAAGAATACCTGCAGGCCCTCACTTCCATACTGATAGAGTGGGGGATGGAAGATTATGTGTATTTTCACACATCCGATGAACCTTCGGAAGAGCATCTGCAGTCATATCAGAGGGCCAGAAAAATGATAGAACCTTATCTGCAGGGATTCAAGACAATAGACGCGTTGTCGGATCATGCGTTTTATGAAAAAGGTCTGGTGGAAAAGCCGGTTCCGGCCAGTGACTGCATCGAACCCTTTCTGAAAGCAAAAGTTCCCGGACTTTGGACCTATTACTGTACAGCGCAGTGTACGGCGGTTGCGAACCGCTTTATGGCAATGCCTTCCGCAAGAAACCGCATTTTAGGTGTGCAGTTGTACAAGTTTGGAATAGAGGGATTTTTGCACTGGGGATTTAATTTTTATAATTCTCAGTTTTCTTTGAAGCATATCAACCCGTATGCTGTGACGGACGCTGATTCCGCATTCCCATCCGGGGATGCATTTCTGGTATATCCGGGGGATGATAAGAAGCCGGAAGAATCCCTGCGTCTGATGGTCCTTTTCCATGCCATGCAGGATATCCGTGCCATGGAACTTTTAGAGCATTTGATCGGCAGGGAAGCGGTTGTGAAAGAGATGGAGAAGGGATTGGGAAGAGAGATCACTTTTTCCGAATATCCGGTGTCTGATACATGGCTCCTGGATTTCCGCAGAAGGGTGAATGAGAAGATAGAGGAGATGTCAGGTAGAATGAACACAGAGATGCCCTGAATGAAAACCGGAGTTTTTTGGTTTCATATAGGGAAAAGGTACTGGAGTATGCCGGGTGAATTTGTGATATACAATAAGCAAAGACCGCTTGTCCTATACGGATGGGCGGTTTTTTGTCATGCGGGAAAGCCGTGCGGATGTACGTGCAGGTTAAGGCTGTCCCATCGAAACTGCTGTGTCCCTCTTCATCTCATCCGGAAAGAATGTCTGGGAGGGATGAAGAGAGGTTTCATCCGGAGCGGCTCTACTGTTACAGAGGCCTTCGGGATACAAAAAAGCTTCCGGCGGGAGCGCAGGCATATTTATCAGCCGCCATGGGCATTCTGTTAGGGAATGCGGAAATAATCTTTTGCTATCTGAATAAAATCCATAGCATAGGAAGTCAGATAGGCACCCTTCCGGTAAGCCAGGATCGTACTTGTAAAGGCATCGGGGTCATGGAGGGAAAAGCAGACCGGAGGGGTGGCAAAGGTCATGTTCTGGATATAAGTTTCCGGCGCAAAGCAGATCCCTTCATTTTGCTGGACAAGCAAAAGCGCAGCCTGTGTATTCCGTGTGTAGAACGGAACTTTTGGTTCTATACCGTACTTTTTCAGGAGCTGTTCAGTTATGGCCCCTGTATTCTGCTCCGGAAAATGCAGAATGAATTTTTCGTTTCCAAGCCGGGACAAATCCGCCTGGGGATAAACACAGTCCTGACAGGAAAGGTTTCCTGCTTCTTTGGCAAGAGGGTGGGCTGGGGAGACCGCCAGCAGGATTTCTTCCCGGCCCAGAGTTTCATATTCCAGTTTGGGATTCAGGTTTCCGTCGCTGAAGATCGCAAAATCAATCCGGCTGTCTGTGAGAAGACGTTCCTGGATAGCGTAAGTCTCCTCCAGAAAGTTCAGACGGATATTGGGATGTATCCGGCGAAAAGCAGGCAGGATCTTGGGGATCATGCAAGAACTGCGCATCAGGGGAAAGGCAACGTTCAGCTCGCCGTCATTTAAGGAACACAGATCATCCAGCTCCTTCTCCCATTCATGGGTCAGTTCCAGTACACGGGATGCATATTCCATATACCGTCTTCCGGCATAAGTTGGGATATAGCAGTTATCAATCCTGCTGAACAGCTTGACACCCAGTTCACGTTCCAGTTTTCCGAGATGTTTGCTTAGGGTTGGCTGGGAGATAAAAAGCTCCTGAGCGGCTTTTGTCATATTCTGATGTTTGGCAATACAGAGCACGTAGTTCAATTCGTGGATGTTCATAGATTTTCTTCCACCTTTCCGCAGACAGTGTTTTAGGTTGGCCATGGGATTTTTACCCGGCTGTTGGACGGCACAGTCAATGTCCGGACCTACTCGATCGTTACCGAATGGCTGCCACTATTCCACTTTGGAATAGAATTTATAGTTAAGATGAATTAGACTTCCAATCAGGGTTATCATACAATGAAAATGGAAAAGAATCAAGGAGATACGAATAGGAGAGAATCTATATGAAACAGTGGCTGGACAAACAATTTAAATTATCAGAGTTTCATTCAAATGTCAGAACAGAGCTTCTGGCCGGTCTGACTACATTTGTGACCATGGCCTATGTTCTGGCAACAGTGCCCAACATGATGGAGTCCGCAGGGCTGGACAAGCACGTAATGTTCACTGTGCTGATCTTGCTGGTCATCCTCACAACCTGCGCAATGGCGTTTTATACAAACCGCCCCTTTGCACTGGCGCCGGGACTTGGCAGTGTAGGTATCGTAACCGCAATGATAGCAAATGACGGGATCGCACCGGATGTTGCCTCCGGCGTAATATTCTGGAGTGGTGTTCTGTTTATCGCTATATCCTTTTTGGGACTCAGGGAAGCAGTGGTAAAAGTCATTCCCGTAAGCCTGAAACACGCAGTAAGTGCAGGTATCGGCCTGTTTATTGCGCTCTTGGGTGCAAAGAGCTGCGGCCTGATCATTGCCAACGAGGCAAAGAAAAGCCTGGGATTCGGTGATCTGACCGCGCCCACTGTGATTGTGGCAGTGATCGGCTTTGTGATCTTACTGATACTGAAAACAAGAAATGTGCCGGGGGATATGATCCTGGCCATTGCCATCACCACACTGGTGGGAATCCCTTTTGGCGTTACAAAAATGCCGGAAAGCCTGTTCACCATGCCGGCCAATATCGGCGGGCAGTTCCTGAACGTTGATTTTCTGGGAGCGTTGAATTTTGCCTATATTCCCTTTTTGATCGCCCTTTTTGTCCCTGACTTTTTCTCCACCTTCGGAACCGTTCTGGGTGTAGGGGCAAAAGCAGGATATCTGGACGAGGACGGCAACCTTCCGGGAATCGACAAATGTTTCAAGGTAGATGCAGTTGCAACCAGCTTCGGCGCACTGTTCGGTATGCCCAGTATGACCACATATCTGGAGTCCTCTGCAGGTGTGGAGGCAGGAGGAAAGACCGGTTTGTCGGTGGTGTTCACCTCTATATTCTTCGGCCTGGCACTGTTCCTTGCACCGATCGCCCTTATGATCCCCTCAGCAGCCACTGCCCCGGTGCTGATGTATATTGGAATCAACATGCTGGGCGCCATGAAAAACATTAAGTTTCATGATTTTACAGAGGCATTTCCATCCTTTGTATGTATTGCGTTTACTATCTTCGGAAACAACATTGCAAACGGTATCTGTGCCGCGCTTCCGACCTATGTGGTCATGAAGATCTCAGCGGGAAAGATAAAAGAGATCCGTCCCGTTATGTGGGTGCTGGTGGCAGTCTGTCTGCTCTATTTCTACTCAATTGTGTAAGAAGGGAGGTGCCTTATGGAAAAGGCGGATTTACTGATAAAGAATGCCAAGGTTTATAATTCATATCTGAAATGTTTTAAGCCTGCTGATGTGTATGTGCAGGAGGGGAGGATATATTATGTGGACACCACACAGGGGGAAGAGATTTCACCGGAAAAGGTGCTGGATGGCAGCGGGTATCTGATGTTTCCCGGATTGATTGACATACACATGCATATTGAAAGCTCTATGATGACCCCGGTTTCCTTTGGGGAACGGGCAGCTTCCTGCGGAGTCACCACACTGGTTTCGGAACCGCATGAGATAGCCAATGTCATGGGCGTACAGGGAATCCACGAGATGATCAACGGGGCAAAAGATTCGCCTATCGATATTTTCTACGGGATTCCCAGCAGTGTTCCATCCACAAACGAGAGCCTGGAAACAACGGGAGGTATTATTGGTTTTGAAGAAATGAAACACCTCATGAGGGAAGAGGGTGTTGTCTGTGTGGGAGAAATCATGAACTACCGCCAGATTGTCAAAGGTACCGAGATGGAGATCACCAGGTTTCTGGATTATCTCAGGGAAGAGGAACCCCAGGCCGTTATTGAGGGGCATTGTCCCTCTTTGACAGGCGTGGATCTGGCAAAATTTTTGTACAGGGGAATTGACGGGGACCATACAGAGCACACCCTGGAGGAGATCAGGCAGCGTTTTGAGAATGGTATGTTTGTGGAGCTTCAGGAGAAAATGCTGAAACCGGAGATTCTTGACTATATTATTGAAAACAACCTTTTTGAGCATTGCTGTTTCGTCACCGACGACACCATGGCGGATGCTTTGCTTGAAAAGGGCCAGCTTAACTATATAGTGAGAAAGGCTGTGGAGATGGGCTTTCCTCTGAAGGAGGCTGTATACTGCGCGTCTTATACCCCGGCAAGGCGGATGAATCTCAGAGACAGAGGGGCTTTGGCTCCGGGAAAAAAGGCGGATTTTCAGCTTGTGAAAGAGGAGGCTGTATCTGATTTTGAACCGGATCTGGTGTTTAAAGACGGAAAGGAGATTTTCCGCAAGGGCAGCGGCGGCAGGCAGCTAAAGCCTTATGGTTTTCCCACGGGATTTTATCACTCCGTGCGTTTGGAGAGGATAGAGCCTGAAGATTTGGAGCCGAAGATCCAGACTATGGATGGGCCTGTGCAGGTGCGGGTTATCGAAGTAAGTGACGGCCGCACACAGACTAGAGAGAAGCTTGTGTCTATGGAAGTGGAAAAGGGCCGCTTAAAATGGCAGGGAACCGGGTGTATGCTGGCAGCAGTGCTGGAACGCCATGGAAAAAACGGCAACGTGGGATATGGATTCGTGACCGGTGACTGCTTGAAACGGGGAGCGGCTGCTACCACGTATTACCATGACCATCATAATCTTATGGTGATCGGCGCTGATCCTGAGGATATGCTCATAGCAGCCAGGCGCCTGATCGAACTGCAGGGAGGGATTTGTACCGTGGAGAATGGTCAGGTGACAGCGGAACTGCCGCTGCCTGTGTGCGGTATTCTCTCAGAGCTTCCGGCGGACGATATCGGCAGAATGCTGGGTCAAGTGAGAAAGAGCCTGGAAGGACTGGGGTATGAGCATTACAATCCCATCATGTCACTTTGTACACTGGGGCTTCCAGTCAGTCCGGCGCTTAAGTTGACGGATGTCGGTTTGGTAGATGTGGAAAAAGGGGAAGTTGTAAATTTGGTTATGGGGTAGGGGAAAGTATAGGGCGGACGGAAGAGGCTGGGAGAGGACCGGGGGAGGGAGATGCCTGTGAGCGAAGCGTTCCGCTGCCACGGAGCTAACCTGCTCCCATCTACTAAATTCATCGGCAATGGCCTCTTCATTAAGTAGCTGGGGCAGGTGGATCTCCGCGGCGCTCCACTATACATCGCTCACACGCATCTCCCTCCCCCGGTCCTCTCCCAGCCACTTCCTGTTTGTCTATGACCCACAGATTCTAGGCAGGATGTAAGAGTAAATAACTTAAACGTATACATATTTTTAAGTGAGAATCGCCCCTATAGATGGAGTGAAAAAAATGAAAAAAGATGATTAGAGGCAGAGGAGGAGAGTAATGGGTCTCCTCTACTGACATGAGATTAAACCATGAAATTATAAAAATATGGTCGCACTCTTTAAAATTACTGAGTGTGGATTGAAATAATACACAACCGGAGAGAAAACCAGGGCTGTTGCGGCGGGGTGCGGTCCTCCTGGGGCAGACATTGCGATAGTGAGCCTGAAAATCCATCGGTTACAGAGACTTGGCGCGAAGCCTTTGCTGAGCGTCTTAGTCGAAGTTAGCGATTAGTTGAAGGGGAACGAAGCTGGCTGCCCCAGGAGGACCGCACCCCGCCGCAACAGCCCGTCCTATTATCCAAGAAACTTCCGCAGCCACCTTCCTTTTTATAATTTTTTCCTGGTAATTCCCCCCTCTATAGTGACTTTTTCCCCTCTAAATGTTATAGTGATAGAAACCCGAAAAGTAGGAACTTTTATGGAGAATAAGATTGCTTTTTGTGGTCTTGTCTGTTCGGAGTGTTCGGTTTTTATTGCTGCTGGGACAGGGGATGAAGAACTGAAGGAAAAGGATCCGGAGCACTGCGCTTTGTGCGGCGAATATCCATGTATACATATTGATTCCTATGTCCCGTAGGGCAGTGAAAACAGAAATAGATTAGAAGGATTACGGAAGCAAAACAGGAGAATTAGAGAATGAATATACTTGTACTTAACGGAAGTCCCCGTAAGAATGGAAATACGGAAATAATGGCGGATGCTTTTATAGAGGGGGCCCGCAAAAAGGGGCATATGGTTGAAAAAGTGAATCTTGGGAACAGGAAGATCGCGCCTTGTCTGGCCTGTGAATTTTGTTTTACCCATAACGGTGTGTGCGTGCAGAAGGATGATATGGCGGAGATACTGGATAAGGTGGATAGCGCGGATATGATCGTTTTTGCATCACCTGTGTACTGGTTTTCTATCAGTGCGCAGTTAAAAGCTGCTATTGACAGACTGTATGCAAGAGCCAGAAAAGGATTTAATATCCGGTATGCGGCACTTCTTTTGGACTCCGCTTCCGATGGTGTTTACCGCTCTGCGATTGCTGCCTATGAGGATATCTGTGCCTATTTGAGATGGGAAAATAAGGGGATACTTACTGTTCCGGGGATGGATGCTAAGGGAGATATGGAGCACTCTGAAGGTGTGAAAAAAGCATATGATCTGGGAATAAACCTGGCATCAGAATAGCCGGGAGGAGGATGGAGCAAGGGATGGAAAAAACAAAAACGTTAGTCATTGGAATTGCCGGGGGAAGTGCTTCCGGTAAAACGACTATATGCGATAAGCTGTCTGAACAGCTTCAAGATCATAGAGTAAAAGTCTTTCATATGGATGATTATTTTAAACCGGAAGAGCTGCGTCCTCGCTCCCGTGCACTGGTTGGGGAGCGGGAGTACGTGGACGATAATCATCCGGATACCATGTACCTGACACAGTTATATGAGGATATGGTAAAAGAAAAAGAAAGCGGTAAGGTGCAGATCATATTGACAGAAGGACTCCTTACCTTGTACGATGATGCCATTTTGAGCCTGTTGGACCTGAAGCTTTATGTAGACTGCCGTGCGGATGAGAGAATCCTGCGGAGGCTGAAACGAAATATGCAGAGAGGGCTTTCCGAGGAGGAAATCACGGATGTTTATCTGGATGTGGTGAGATACCGGCATGACCAGTATGTGGAACCCTCCAAATGGAGGGCTGATATGATCCTGAATGGGGCCAATCCTTCTGTGGTGTCCATGGAAATGATTACAGACTATATAAAGAGATTGCTGTAATAAAATACCGTCTTCTGAATGAAATCATTCGGAAGACGGTATTTTTTTAGTCGGGAACTTTATCGGGAAGGGGGATCTTTCCGTCAAAGATCCGTTTAAAGATCAGTGAAGCAGAACCGATCAGCGGTGCATTTTCACCGAAGGAAGAAGGATAAAGACGTATATTCTGAAAGCCGTGATGGAACATATTGGCATTCATATAAGCCTCCATTTCATCCAGATAGATGGGGGTCAGTTTTGGCGGGATCTCTCCAAATATGATGACCTCCGGATCATAGAGATTGGCGATAGTGATGAGCAGGGTTTTCAGCGCATATCGGCACGCTTCCAGGCGCTCTTTCTTCGGTCCATCCAGTTTGTTATCCTGTATCATCTGCCAGAGATTGGAGACAGAATCGGTCCCCATATCGTCCAGGAGTTTTGAGACGCTGGTGTAGGTTTCAATACATCCTTTCTGTCCGCAGGAACACAGAGGACCCTGCGGATTGATGGAAATGTGCCCGATTTCACCCGCAAATCCCGCGCTTCCGTGGAGTAGTTTTCCATGGATAATGATCCCGGCGCCCACACCGGAGCCAAAGCCCACATAGGCAAGGGTATCTGCCGTCTTTCCCACACCGTAGAACTGTTCTGCAATAGCGCTGGCGTTCATATCGTTGTCAAGATAGACCGGCAGATGAAATTTTTCTTCCAGTAATTCTCCCATATCCAGATTCCCAATGCTGCAGAAATTGGGAGGGTAAAGGATCTTTTTCTGCGTAATGTCAAGGGGGCCGATAGACGCGATCCCTATACCTGCCATAAAACGGTCTTCATGGGCGCGCAGAGCCTTTTCAACCAGGGAAACCAGTATTTCCGACAGGGAAAGGTTGTCTGCGTTTTGAGGCAGCGCGCAAAAATCATGATACAAAATATTTCCCTGTATTTCCGCGATCAGGCAGTGCACCTCATACCGTTTCAGTAAGATCCCTATGGCATGGATCCTTCTGGGGACAATGGAAAGGGCGGATGGCTTTCTGCCGCTGGCATCTCCGGTGTACCAGGTAGAATCCCGGAAGGGTGAATATTTTCTGTCTTCCACATAGCCGTCTGCAACCAGGTCATTGATAAGGCCGCTGATAGCCATTTTAGATAAACCCAGATGAGAGGAGAGTTCTACACGGTTGGATGCCTCCCCAAGGGCCAGGGCTTTGATAATGGCAGCCCGGTTGCTGGTTCTTAAAAACTGCATATTTTTTGTGGTTCCCATACAATATACCTCTATCTCGGCTTTGCCGTACTTTTTCGTATGATCAGGTGGGGTTCAAAGCTTATGGTCTGCTTTTCCGCCTCCGGTCTGGAGATTTCCAGAAGTGCGCGCTTGGCGGCTTCCCGCCCGATTTCATATGTGGGCTGGTTGACCGTGGTCAGCGGAACCTCCAGCATATCGGAAAAATCAATATTGTCAAAGCCCACAATGGACATGTCATCAGGGACAGACAGCCCTTCCTGCCTCAGGCAGTGGTAAGCCCCCAATGCCATCAGATCATTGAAGGCAAAGACGGCGGTTGCGTCTGTCTCTTTTAAGATCTGTTTTGTGGCTTCGTTTCCGCTGTGCCGCAGATAGTCACCGTGAAATACATATTTTTTAGGCAGGGGGATTCCCGCGTCTCGGTAAGCCCACTCGTAACCTGCAAGGCGCTCCTGCGTGCTGTCTGAGTTGGCGGGACCGGTAATGCAGACAATGTTTTTGTGCCCCAGAGACAGCAGGTGGCTGACCGCATTATAGGCGCCTTTTTTATTATTGAGCTTTAGGGCACTGCAGTTGAGAGCGGGATTGCAGCGGTCAACTGTGATGATGGGAATAGGGGAATCGTTTATAAGGTCCTTGTAGGAAGGTATATAGGTCCGGTCGATATTGGATGCCATGGCAAGAATGATGGCATCCACACCACGGGATCTTAATACCTGGATACTCTTTAAATCCCGTTCGGGACGGTCGCTCGTATTGCTGAGTATAATATTCCGGTCATGTTTCAGCATTTCATCATCGATTCCCAAAGCCAGATTAGCAAAAAAGTGGTTGCTGATATCAGGGATGATAAGCCCAATGGTCTTTGTCTCCTGTTTTACAAGACCAACCGCAAGCTGGTTGGGATAATAATGCATTTTTTCGGCAGTTTCCAGGATCAGACTGCGTGTACTGTCTGAAACACGGCATTCCTTTTTGTTCAGGACCAGTGAGACTGTAGTTACAGACAGATTCGTTTCTTTTGCGATGTCTTTTAATGTTACCCGCATATTTTCACCTCGTAAATACTGGTATGCCGTCTGCCAGTTGTCTATAGCAACGGTACACTGTATGGTATTGCAATCTGATTTTATCATGTGTAAATTCTGAATGCAATGAGTTGTTCTGTATTGCAGCATTATCTGTAAAAATGATAAAGCGTTTTAACATGAATACAGGGGTGGTGCCGGAGAACTAGGGGCAAAATGATAGGAGATTAATAGTAAAAAAAGTTTATAAAAAATTAAAGTGCACAAAATAATAGAAAATAAATCAAAAAAAGTGTTGACAATGTAGAAAAAGCGTATATAATGTAAATCATAAATAATGATAAAACGTTTTATCAACCAGAGAAAGGAAAATAGCTTATGGAGATAGGTTATACGGTTTGGGAATGGGGGCTGGAATCAGAAGAAGACCTGAAGACAGCGCTTAATGACATGAAAAAGCTGGGCTATCATAATTTTGAGAATTTCATTGGCATGGCTGATCTGTATCAAGGACGTGAGGAGGAGTTTAACCGGCTGGTAAAAGAATACGGACTGAAATTTGTAGCTTTATACCATTACATACGTGATATGGATGCTGACCATGTGGGAGAGGCAAAAAAATATTTGGAGTTCTGTAAAAAAACCGGAGCCAGGATCATGAATATCCAGGCACCGGCAAGGAACGGAAAGCCATCCCGGGAACATCTCCTGCAGTTGTCAGGTATCCTGGACGAGATTGGGAAAATGGCTGCAGAGTATGATGTGACACTTTGCCTCCATCCTCATTTTCAGATGACCGTAGAACAAGAGGACGAGATTGACTTTGTGGCAGAGCATACAGATCCGGCCTATGTAAAATTTTGTTTTGATACGGCGCATACGGTACTTGCGGGAATTGATTTTGAACGTCTGTTTGAGAAATACAGGGGAAGGATCGGTTATATACATCTGAAAGACCAGGATACAGAAGTGGATGTGGAGGATTACAGGTATAAGTGGATCCATGAATGGGACAAACATCAGAGATTTTATGAACTGGGCACAAAAGGAATTGACTTTCCGAAAGTCCTAAAGCTGCTTGAAAAGAACGGCTATGACGGATACCTGGTGATAGAGAACGATACCCCTACGGTGAGCAATTATGAAGGTGCCAAAACAAACAGGGAATATGCAGCAAAAATACTGGGAATGTGAGAGCGGGGGAGTAGATCGTGCGGAAAGAAGGAATTTTAAATACTGATATCTGTTATGCCATATCATCACTTGGTCATACGGATTACATGGTGATCGCAGATCCGGGACTTCCCATACCGGAGAATGTAACAGTCATTGATATTTCACTTGTAAAAGGAGTACCCGGATTTATGGAAGTTTTTGATGCAGTGACGAGGGAGCTGGTGATAGATTCCTACATTTACGCGGAAGAGATAGAGGCATCAGGCACGGAACTTCTGCAGCACATGCAAAAAAGACTTTCCAATGTACCGGGCCGGAAAATGCCTCATGAAGATTTAAAGGACATGCTTCCCAAGGCGAAAGTGATTATCCGGACCGGTGAGTGCACACCCTACGCCAATGTCATATTAGAGGGCGGCGTTAATTTTTAAGAGGAGGAACATACATGGAAAAAATGTTGGCGGCGGTTTTTGAGGATGTTGGAAAACTGGAACTGAAAATGGTCCCGGTCCCTCAGATCCGGAAGGAAGATCAGGTGCTTGTGGAAGTGGAAGCGGTTAGTATCTGCGGGACAGATGTACATATCACAGCAGTGCCGCCCGGATACCAGGCAACCCCCGGTACCATCCTGGGCCATGAGCTGGTTGGGAAAATTGTAGAGAAAGGAGAGGCGGTGGGACATCTCCAGGTGGGAGACCGGGTTGTGGTAAATCCAAACGACTACTGCGGCGTATGCCAATACTGCAGAAAGAATCTTCCCAATGAATGTGAGAATATCATTCCTCTGGGAATAGACTATGACGGTGCTTTTGCAAAATACTGCCTGATTTCCGGGAAAGTCGCATATAAGATTTCAGAAGAGGTGTCATTAGAGGCTGCGGCATGTACAGAACCTCTGGCCTGTGCCATTAACGGATTTCATAAAGTGAACATTCTGCCGGGAGAGAGTGCGGTGATCATTGGCTGCGGGCCTATCGGACTGATGATCGCCATGCTTGCAAAGGCATCCGGCGTGGGAAAATTATTCCTGTTGGAAGCTGCACCCTACAGAATTGCGTTTGCAGAGAAGCTTGGGCTGGGGGAAGTCATAGATGTGAAAAGCAGGAATGCCGGGGAGATCATACGGGAGCAGACAGGGATCGGTCCGGATTACGTTTTTGATGTGACGGGTTCCCAGGTAGTGCAGGCAGTGGATCTGGTGAGAAAAGGCGGACGCGTGGTACTTTTCGGTGTGAATAAAAAATCCGTCAGTCAAGTGGCACAGTGTGAGATCACCACAAAAGAGATCACGGTTCACGGAACTTGGCTCGCCAACGCAACCTTTCCGGAGGCCATCCGGGTTCTGGAAGAACACATGGTGGATATGGAGAAACTTGTGACAGACGTAATCCCTCTTGAAGAACTGAAGTCAGGAATTGAGAAGCTGGCAAAGGGAGAAGCGGTAAAAGTTGTAGTGAAGCCTTAAGGACAAGGAAAAAGAATTGGAGGAAAAACGATGAAGAAGAAAGCTTTAGCAGGATTTATGGCAGTAGCAATGGCAGTATCCATGGCAGCATGCGGTGCACCTCAGGCAGTGAACGATGACAGTGACAACCAGAAAACAGAGCAGAAGGAAGAGAACAAAGCGCAGGACAGCGGGGAGGAAGGGGAGAAGAGTACGGGAGGCAAGACCACGCTTACTTTGATCTGCCACCAATCCAGAAGCAATATCGGTGAGGGAGGCTTTACCACCGGTTTCTTTGGGGCCCTTGATGCATGGCAGGAGGAACACCCGGATGTGGAAGTAAAAGTGGAGGAGATGGACCAGACGGCATATCAGACAAAGATCAACTCCCTGGGTGCCTCCGGTGATATACCCGATCTGTTCATGATGAAAGGTTCCTGGACGAAAACATTCGTGGAGAACGGATGGGTATCGGATATTACTGCGGAACTGGACGCAGACCAGGAATGGAAGAATGCTTACATAAAAGGCGGATTTGACGCAGCAACAAGAGACGGAAAGAACTATGGTGTTCCCCAGGAGAGTATGTCCACAGGTATGGTTTATTATAATTCAGACATGTGGAAGGAGATTGGATATGAGACTTTCCCGGAGACATGGGATGAACTGCTGGATGCAGTGGACAAATTTAAAGAAAAAGGCATCACCCCATTTGTCATGGGAAATAAGCCTAACTGGCCTGCAGAGTCCTGCTGGTTAAGCACACTGGGAGACCGTTTTACAGGACCGGAATGGACACAGTCCATACTGGATGGTTCAGGCGCCAAATTTACGGACGAGCCGTTTGTAAAAGCGCTGACTGCTTTTCAGGAACTGGCCCAGAGAGGCGCTTTTAATGAAGATATCAACTCCATTGATGATACAGAGCAGAATACGGTGTATTTCAACAAGAAAGCAGCTGCCATCGTAAACGGTACCTGGTTTATCCCGACTATTGACAACTCTGCACCGGAGGATGTAAAAGCTGCAACAAAACTGGCAATCCTTCCGTCTGTCGAGGGCGGTGCAGAAGACCAGAAGACAGTATCCGGCGGGCCGGCCTGGTTTATGGCTCTGAGCAGCAAGGTGACAGACCCGGCAAAACGTGAATTGGCTATGGATCTGCTGAAAGCACTGACAGATGAGCGCCAGGCAAACGTGACAGCTTCCATGGGCGGTGTTACCGCATGGGCAAACCCGGAGTATGATACCGCTAAAGTTCCGGCATTATTTAATGAATATAATGACATGATCAAAGATATCACTGCTGTCCAGATCTATGATGCCTGCATGGATGCATCTGTGATCGAAACCATGAATGTGGGACTTCAGTCTCTGTTGATCGGAGAGAAGGCACCTGAGGAATTGGCAGAAGAGATACAGATGGAACAGGAACTTGCACAGTAAAGGGGGGATCGGCTTGAGAAAATCCACGCTGAAGCCTAAAACGAGAATGGCAATTATTGTATGCCTACTGCCAGCTCTCCTTATTTATACCTATGTGGTTATCCTGCCGATCATCAATGCGTTTAGCTACAGTTTTTATAACTGGTCGGGGGGACCTCAGGCGAAGTATGTAGGATGGAAGAATTATCAGATCCTGTTAAAGGACACATCCTTCTGGCATGCATTCAGCAATAATATCTGGATCGCAGTTCTGTGCATTTTGGGGCAGATTGGCATTGCATTTGTTTTTTCGGCGCTTTTGACGTCCCGGTTTGTAAAATTCAAAAAACTTCACCGTGTTGTGGCCTATTTTCCGGCCACCATATCCGCAGTTGTTGTAGGTTTTACCTGGTCCTTTATTTTTAACTATGACTATGGACTGGTAAATGTGATCTTGAGAGCCTTGCATCTTGGAAGCTTTGCAAAACCATGGCTGGATAATCCGAATACGATCATCAGTGTTGTCAGCATTCCGCTGATCTGGCAGTACATTGGCTATTATATGGTTATTATCATGGCGGCTATGACTTCCATTGACCCAAGTATATACGAGATGGCCGAGCTTGACGGGGCTACAGGGATACAGAAGGCAGTAAAGATAACGCTTCCGCTGATCAAAGGTTCCATAGCGGTGGCGGTTATGCTGTGTATTGCAGGTAATATGAAGATTTTCGACCATATTTATGTTATGACAAACGGAGGCCCAGGAACCAGTTCTATGGTCATGGCGCTTCAGGTATATAAGACAACATTTATTAAGAACCAGTTCGGATACGCCAGTGCCATGTCTATTGCTATCCTGGTGCTGAGCCTTGGATTGGTTGGAGTCAGCAGGCTGGTGATTACCAGACCATGGAGAAAGGAGAGTGATTACTGATCATGGCAGATATAAAAAGAAATACTGTGCCGGTGAAAAAGGCCGGAAAAAGTATCGGAAAAGTAATCTGTAATGTAGTGCTCCTGCTGTTTTCTTTTTCCTGCATCTTTCCAATGGTATGGATATTTTATTCCTCTTTCAAAACACAGACGGAATTCACGCAGAGCTCAACCGCACTTCCGCAGGCATTGAATCTGAAAAACTACATATCCGTATTTACCCAGACAAAACTGGGGATGTATATGCTGAACAGTGCCAGGAATACAATTTTATCGGTATTGATCATTATCGTGTTCTCCTTCCTGGCCGGCTATGTTCTTTCCAGATACCGTTTTAGAGGAAGAAGCCTTATCTATAACTATTTTATCATGGGTATGCTGATCCCGGTACATGCACTGCTTGTACCTATGTATGTACAGCTCAGGCAGAGCGGGCTTACCAATCACTGGTATACGCTGCTGTTTCCCTATGTGGCGTTTGGGCTTCCCATATCTATCATGTTGATCGAAAGTTATATTGCATCCATACCAAAAGAACTGGAGGAGGCGGCATCCATTGACGGCTGCGGATTTTTCCGGTGCCTGTTCCAGATCGTATTTCCGCTGGCAATGCCTATATTGTCCACAGTGGCCATCATTCAGTTTTTCGCGGTATGGAATGAATTTTCATTTTCATTGATCCTGGTGAACAGTGATACCCTGCGGACGGTTCCGGTAGGGCTGACCATGTTTAAATCCGCGTATACAGTGGACTATCCCAGGTTAATGGCCGGTATCATGACAACCACGCTGCCGGTCATGATCCTGTACTTTGTATTCAGTAAGAGAATCATAGAAGGTATGGTGGCGGGAGCCGTGAAAGGTTAAAGTTGGAGGAAAAATTATGTATAAGACATTAGCACCGGATTGTATCGGACACAATGCCGGGCTTGAAATATCTGCACCTGTTGCGAAAAAATATGGTTTTGAGGGAATCTGGTTCAATATGGAACGGGATGCCCGGATGCCTGTAAAAGAGACAAAGATGCTTCTGGAAAAATACGGTCTGAAGGCTGCAGGCTTTGGTCTTCCCGTGGAATACAGAAAAGAGGAGTCTGTTTTTAGAAAGGACATGGAAAAACTGGAGGAGTACGCCGCATATGCCCGGGAATGCGGGATGCACAGGTGTATCACCTGGATCATACCGGCCAGTGACGAGCTGACTTATGAAGAGAATTTCAATATGCATCGTGAAAGACTTGGGGAGGCTGCCCGAATCTTAAAAAAATACCATATTTCACTTGGCCTGGAGTTTTTAGGGCCGCCTAAATTAAGAGCGGGGAAAAAATATGAATTCATCCATACCCTGGACCAAATGCTGGAACTGTGCCGGGCTATCGAGACCGGAAATGTGGGGATCCTGATGGATGTGTGGCACTGGGACATGGCGGGGCAGACATTTGATGATTTTGCAAAATTTCCGGATGAATCCTGGGTTGTCTGTGCGCATATTATGGATGCGCCTGCCGGGATACCCAGGGAAGAACAGGTGGATGTAGTCCGCGCGCTTCCGGGAAGTACAGGGATCCTGAGGATTGGGGAGTTTTTTGAAGGCTTGAAACATATGGGATATACCGGACCTGTTCTTGCGGAGCCGTTTGTGGAAGAGTTAGGAAAAATGGAATTTGAAGAAGCTGTGGCGGTAGTAAGCAGCGCCATCAATAAAGTATGGCCGAAAGAGGCATAAAGGAGGCATTATTATGAAATCATTGGTTCTTGGAAATAATCAGGCATATCTGGAGGAGGTTCCGGATCCTGTTCCTCACGGAGAGTGGGTAGTTGTCAAAGTGGAATCCACACCCATCTGCGGGAGTGACAGAAAAGCTTTTGTTTCCCCCACACCTGTTCGCGACGCAGGGCATGAGGGTGCCGGCGTAGTAGTTGCTGCAAATGGGTCTAACCTGCTTAAAGAAGGGGACAGAGTGATCCTGAATCCTCTTTCCGGCTGCGGACACTGCTCCTTGTGCCGTTCCGGTAACTATATTTATTGTACGGATAAGCCTAAGTATTTCAGTCATTTTGCGGAATATGTGCTGGTACAGGATTTCGTCTGCACAAAACTGCCGGATGATATCACTTATGACCAGGGTTCCCTGGGATGCTGTGCTTTGGGTCCCGCGTTCAGCTCCATCAAAAGGCTCAATGTAAAGGGGTTTGACACCATTTTGATCACAGGCCTTGGTCCTGTGGGAATGGGTGCCATCGCAGTATCGAAGTTTCTGGGCGCCAGGGTCATTGCCCTGGACAGTGTTCCTTTCCGTAAAAATATGGCAAAGGAAATGGGCGCAGATGTGGTTCTGGATCCCACAGACCCTGACATCAAAGAAAAGATCAGGGAAGCGAAAATGGGTGCACCGCTTATCAAGGCTGTAGACGCCTCAGGGAACGGAAACGCAGAGAGACTCTGCATTGATATGATGGACCCAAGAGGTTCCGTGGCGTTTATAGGAGAAAACCATAATACAGTTCCCATCTGTCCCAGCGATGATTTTATCAGAAAAGGGCTAACTCTGATCGGTTCCTGGCACTACAACATGGACGACAGGGAGGAAATGTTTGCAATCCTCAGGCGTTCACCTGTTGTACATAAAATCATTACAGATGTATATGGATTTTCTAATGTACAGGGAGCTTTTGAAAAGTTTATGGGACAGGATACCTGTAAAGTGGTTTTAAAACCCTGGGAGTGATATGGCGAAGAGGGGATGGAAATTGGATAAGAAAAAAATACTTGTAATAGGAAGCCTTAACATGGACTGGGTCCTGAAGGTGGAGGACATCCCAGTCATAGGAGAGACGGTACTCGGAGGGGATATTCAGGAGTCACCCGGAGGAAAAGGCGCCAATCAGGCTTTCGCGGCAGGGCGGCTGAACGGAGATGTAACCATGCTGGGGGCAGTGGGCTGTGATGAGAACGGCAGAACACTGCCGGAAAACCTGAAGCTTGCAGGCGTACATACAGAATTTATACCGTACAGAAAAAAGGCGCCCAGAACGCGGTGCCGCACTGGAAGGACCTGGAGGAAAACCATAAAATGGTCATATAGAATGGGGGAACAGCAATATGTTTCGATTGGAGATAAACAAAGACTGGAAACTGCACGAAAGCCTGTTAAGTGTTGAAAAGGAACAGTGGGCCTATGTGCATGGTCTGAAAGACGGATGGTATACATGCAGCCTGCCTGCAGATGTAAGGATGCCGCTTATAAAAGAGGGGGTTATCAAGGACCCGGTACTGGCAGATTACTGCAGGGAATCCGAGTGGATAGAAAAGAGAGCCTGGTGGTTTGAGCGCACTTTTGGTAGCAGTGAAGTGGACAGAGATGAGGATATTATTGAGCTGATCCTGGAAGGTCTGGATTCCAGAAGTGATATTTTTGTCAATGGACAATATATCGGCAGCCATTACAGTGTTCACTATCCATTCGTGTATGACATCAAAGAGATGATCAAAGAGGGTGAAAACGTGATCACAGTCCGGGTGACCAGCGGACTTGAGACTGTGTCAGACCAGGATTTGTCGGAACTGAATCACGCTGTGTGCCTGGAGACGGACAACGGGGGAAAATACCGGGGGGATGCCAGAAGGGCTTTTGTCAGAAGACCGCAGTATACGGTAGGATGGGACTGGGGACCCAAAGTGATCACCTGTGGCATCACAGGCGGTGCCAGGCTGGAAGGCCACAAAAAAATAGCACTCAGGGAAGTCTGCCTGCATACAGAGGAAGTGGGGGAACAGGCAAAATTAAAACTGATGCTGAATGTGGAAAACCTGGGATTCATCAGTTCCAGAGACGGAGCGTATAAAGTCAGGATCAGCTATGAAAACAAGCCGGTCTTTGAGCAGACTTATGACGACAGGCTGTTCACATCGGGATATAACTACTTTGAGGAAGAGATCACACTATCCGATCCGGAGCTTTGGTGGCCCAATGGCTATGGAAAACAGCCCTTGTATGAAGTGCAGGTGGAGGCAGCGTGTGAGGGAAGCGTAGAAAAATATCCCGCATTTTCCTATGGTATCCGTAAGCTGGAGCTGGACACAAGCGTTCTGGAGGGAAAAGACCGGAAGTTCCAGTTTGTGATCAACAACAAGCCCATTTACTGCAAAGGCGGAAACTGGATACCCAATGATTTCATCTATGCCAGAGTTACAGATGAAAAATACCGGGTTTTGATCGACGAGGCGGCAGAAGCCAATTTCAATATGCTGAGAATCTGGGGCGGAGGCCTGTACGAACGAGATATTTTCTACCGGCTCTGTGATGAGAAAGGAATTTTAGTCTGGCATGACTTTATGTTTGCGTGCTCCACATATCCGGACCATCGCCAGTGGTTTCGGGAAGAGATGCGCAGAGAATTTGACTATCAGACAAAACGTCTGCGCAGCCACTGCTGTCTGGGACTTTTCTGTGGTACAAATGAAGTACACTGGCTTTTTAATTCCACCGACAATCCAAAGTGGGGAATTGAATTCACCTATGAGCACCAGTACGGCATGTACGTTGCAAACATACTATCAAAAGAGATCATACATGCAAACTGTCCCTTCATCCCCTACTGGAACAGTTCCCCATATGGAGGAGAACTTCCCAATGACGATACGGTGGGGGATATCCATCACTGGCAGCAGGCATACATGAGCAAAAAGATGGAAGAGCGTATCGAGGCAAAAGACTACGACAAGATCAAAGCAAAATTTGTCAGCGAATACGGCTATGTAGGCCCATGCTGTATGGAAACCATCCTGGAGTACATGGACGGGCAGCCCCTTTGCAGAACCAGTGAAGTATGGCAGATGCACAACAACGTCTTTGAAAAAGACACTGTAAACACAGCTATAGAAAAGAATTACGTGGACCATGCAGACAAACTGTCCCTGGAAGATTACATTACCTATGCAGGCATGGTACATGGAATGATGTACGGGTATTCCCTGGAGGCCATGCGTTTTAAGGAACAATGCTACGGCGGCCTTTTCTGGATGTACAACGATGCATGGGGAGAAGTGGGCTGGACGATCATAGACTACTACCTGAGAAGAAAAATCGCCTATTATGGTGTGAAACGTGCCCTTGCCCACCGGAAATTTACCATGCGTCTCATAGACGGCAGCATTATCCTGCAAGGTGCAAACGATACCCCGGCCCCCCTGTCCGTAAAAGCGGATTTCGGCTATGTATCCTTTGACGGCACGGTCCGCGAAACAAAAGCAATCCAACTGGAAGTATCCCCTAGGGAACGAACCTATCTTCTGAAGGAGAAACTTCCGGACAGAGATTACAAAAAAGGAACCATCATGCTTTACATCCATGATGAGAACATAGACAACATATGGCTTCGCTTAGACGATATGCGAAACCTTGCCTTTGAGAAAAGTCCTGTCATCTGTACAGCAGACCATCAGGAAGGCAGTGACAGGACCCTCACCGTTCATTCAGAAACGTTTGCCCACGGCGTGCACATAAAAGGCAACTACAGATGTTCCGACAATTATTTTGACCTCCTTCCCGGGGAAACAAAAACATTCACCATCAAAAATGCCGGGCAAGCCTCACTAGAGTGTGTCTGAAAATTCATTCCGACAATCTGCACGCCCCACTTTGCGGTATATTTGCTCCCAATTCGGTCAACGTAGCCCGCTACGCCTCCCTCATCGGGGTCAAATCTCCCACAAAGTGTGACGCACAGCTTGCCGAAAGCAATTTTTAGACGCACTCTGGAACTTACATCTGTAAAATAGGAGAACACCATGAAAAAGACCGAATACAATGAAAAAAAAGCCCGGGTACTGGCCTATTTTGAAAAGGCACACATAGCACTCACCGAAAAAGAGAAAGCAAACATAGAGATCGCCGATTTCGGCCTGAACGACCTGGAACACATCGGACTCCAGCTGATCACCTACATCAATACACCAAGGTGCTGTTCCAAAGAGATGGTCCTCTTCTCGGGACAAACCTGTCCGGAACACTGCCATGCCCCCATCCAGTCACTTAATTACGAGGGCAAAGAGGAGACCTTCCGCTGCCGATACGGCACAGTCTACCTCTATGTAGAAGGCACCCCCACCCAGCCGCTGACCGGAAAAATCCCAGCCGGCTATGAAGACACCTACACTGTCTATCACGAGATCATCCTTCATCCCGGCCACCAGCACACCATCCCACCCAACACAAAACACTGGTTCCAAGCCGGCCCCCAAGGCGCCATAATCTCAGAATTCAGCACTACCAGCCAAGACGAGTACGACATCTTCACCGACAAAAACATAATAAGAACACCGATACTAGATTCATAATTTTTTTCATACTCTTTTATAAAAAAAGCCAAATGCGTAAGCCCATTTTTCAATCCACTTACGCATTTGACTTTTTTCTTTACCTACCGGCAGAAAAAACCAGGAGGATCAGGAGGCGGGGGCTGGAGGCAGCAGGGTATGGGGGGAACGATGTACAGAGGAGCGTCGGGAAGATCCACCTGCCCCAGACACTTAGTGAAGAGCCCACTGGCGATGAACTTAGT
>ENA-UAPG01000099-UAPG01000099.1-human-gut-metagenome-genome-assembly--contig:-NODE-99-length-23427-cov-9.498075_pt1 | contig 23427 bp, 22 predicted proteins | sample MGYA00243478_ERZ654573 | MGnify/ENA primary metagenome ERZ654573 (study PRJEB26926, sample SAMN06164711) | human gut metagenome | biome: ENVO:00009003; feature: ENVO:2100002; material: ENVO:00002003... | reverse complement strand
GGCGTGGACTCCCTGGTGCCTTATGCGGGAAGTTTAAAGGATAATGTGAGCCTGACGCTGAGCAAGGTGCGTTCCACCATGTGCAACTGCGGCGCGCTTACGATTCCGGAACTGCAGGAAAAGGCTAAAATAACGCTGGTATCCTCTACAAGCATTGTAGAAGGCGGCGCCCATGATGTTATGCTGCGGGATCAAAGATAAGGGGATATGACCAGTTACTTTTATGACCGGAAGTGGAAATGTTCAGACTGACCCGTTTTCATCCAAGGTTTACTTTTTAACGCTTTAATGATAAAATGTAACAAAAGGAGGGTGTTTTATGTCTGACAAATTATATGAATTGATGGATTGGCCTGAAATAGAGGCTATTGTATATTCCGAGGAAAGTGAACCGCGCCGCATTCTGGGGCCACGTGTGACAAAGGACGGCATCCTGATCCAGTGTTTTTTACCCGGTGCTGTGCAGGCGAAAATCCTGCTTACAAAAGAGAAACAAACGTATGATATGGTGATGGAAGATGAAGCTGGTTTTTTCGCTGTTCTGATTCCGGGAAATAAAATACCGAAATATAAAGTGGAAATGCAGGACGGGGAAGGAAATAAAAAGCAGTTCTATGACCCCTATGCCTTTGAAACGAAAATCAGCCTGGATGAGGAACAGCAGTTCTGTGCAGGCATCTGTTATGAAATTTATGAGAAACTGGGCGCGCATACCATGACCATAAATGGGGTATCCGGTGTGTATTTTGCAGTCTGGGCACCCAATGCCCTTCGTGTTTCCGTGGTTGGTGATTTTAACCACTGGGACGGCAGGATCCATCAGATGAACCGTCTGGCTGTATCCGGGATTTTTGAATTGTTTATACCCGGGATCAAACCGGGCGCCCTGTACAAATATGAGATCAAGGCAAAGGGCTCCCTTGTTTACTTAAAAGCAGACCCCTACGGAAACCAGGCGGAGCTGCGCCCGAAAACAGCTTCTATCGTGGCGGATCTGAACCATTACCAGTGGCAGGATGACCAGTGGATGAAGGACAGAAAACATATCAATGACGAGAAAAAGCCCATGCTGGTCTATGAGATGCATTTAGGCTCCTGGATAAAACCGGAGGAAGAGGGTAAACTGTTCTGTAATTACCGGGATATTGCTCCGAAGCTTGCAGAATATTTAAAAGATATGGGGTACACACACGTAGAACTTATGCCGGTTATGGAGCATCCCTTTGATGCTTCCTGGGGATATCAGGTGACCGGGTATTATGCGCCTACCAGCAGATATGGAACCTGTGAGGACTTCATGTATTTTATGGATTATCTGCACCGGCAGGGGATTGGTGTGATCCTCGACTGGGTGCCTGCGCATTTCCCGAAGGATACACCGGGGCTTCCAAATTTTGACGGTACCTGTCTGTATGAGCATCTGGACCCAAGGCAGGGGATGCATCCTCATTGGGGAACATTGATCTACAATTACGGAAGACCGCAGGTGAGAAACTTCCTTATTTCCAATGCACTTTTCTGGGTAGAGAAGTTTCATGCAGATGGCATCCGTATGGATGCGGTTGCTTCCATGCTTTATCTGGACTACGGAAAGAATGACGGGGAGTGGGTTCCAAACATCTATGGAGGCAACGAGAATCTGGAGGCCATCGAATTTCTGAAGCATCTCAATTCCATTTTTAAGAAAAGACATCCGGACGCGCTTCTGATCGCGGAGGAGTCTACTGCCTGGCCGAAGATTACCGGCAGTATTGAGGACGAGGGCCTGGGCTTTGATATGAAGTGGAATATGGGCTGGATGAATGACTTTATTGACTATATGAAAAAAGATCCGCTGTTTCGCGGAGGTGCCCACGATGAACTGACATTCAGCATGGTTTATGCGTACAGTGAAAAGTTCCTTTTAAGTCTGTCCCATGATGAGGTGGTACATTTAAAAGGCTCTTTACTTATGAAGATGCCGGGGGACAAGGCGGAGAAGTTCGCAAATCTGCGTGCAGCATATGGCTTTATGGCAGTACATCCCGGCAAGAAGCTGTTGTTCATGGGACAGGAATTTGCCCAGGAGAGAGAGTGGTCTGAGGAGAGAAGCCTTGACTGGGATCTTCTGGAACAGTCCCAACACCAGCAGTTTAAAAACTATGTGAAAGCGCTCTGGAATTTCTACAAAGGCCACCCTGCCCTGTTTGAGCTGGATTATGACACGGAAGGGTTTGAGTGGATCAACCACATGGAATCCGAGAAAAACATGCTGACATTTATCAGGAAAACGAAAAAGAAAGAGGAGCTGCTGGTGATCGTGTGCAACTTCTCATCTCTGGCATATGAAAAATACCAGATGGGAGTTCCGTATCCCGGTAAATACAAAGAAATCTTTAACAGTGATGCCGTGGAATTTGGCGGAACCGGTGTGAGAAATGCCAGGGTGAAATCCTCCAAACGGGCGGAATGCGACGAAAGAAAGAATTCCATCGTGATAGATGTTGCCCCGTTTTCCGTACAGATCTTCTCCTTTACAAAAGAGGAGAGAAAGACAACCGCTAAGGCATCTTCCGGGAAAGCTGTGAAAGATACTGGGTCTGTGAAAGCGCCTGCAAAGAGGAAAGCTAAGACAGCAGTAAAGAGTGCCGAGATCAAGGCAAAGTCCGGAGTATCAAAAGTTCGTGCAGAGCTGGAAAAGAAAATTGAAGAGGAGCGGAAAAAAGAGCTGGAGCAGCAGGCATTGCAGATAGCTGCGGCAGGGAAAACTGCAGAAAAGGCAGGCTCCGGGAAAGCTGAGGCAGAGACGGCAGACACCCAAATTGCTGCAAAGGCGGAGACCGGGAAAACAGCATCAGGGACAAAAGCTAAAAAATCAGCCAAATCGAAAGCTGCAGCAGATCCGGATGCAAAAAAGCTGTCCGCAAAGCCGAAAGCTGAGAAAATACAGGAAGAACCGGATGCAAAAAAGATAGCCGCTAAACCGGAATTGGAGAAAATAGAGGCAAAACCGGATGCGAAAAAGATAGCCTCAAAGCCGGATGCCGAGAAGATAGAGGCAAAACCGGATGCGAAAAAGATAGCCGCAAAACCGGAATCTGAGAAAATCTGTCTCTTATCGGAAGCTGAGAAGATAGCCGCTAAACCGTAAGCTGAGAAGATAGAAGCAAAGCCAGAGGCAAAAAAGATAGCCGCTAAACCGGAAGCTGGGAAGATAGAGGCAAAAACGGAAGCGAAAACGATAGCTGCAACAGCAGAGGCGGAGATTACGGAAGCAACGCCAGCTGCGAAAGAGACAGATGCAAAACCGGAGGCTGAGAAGACTGAGGCAAAACCGGAAGCTGTGCAGGCAGAAGAAGACAAGCAGTCTGTAAGTCCTGCAGTGGAAAAGGCAGAGAAGGTTTCTGCGGCAGCAGCGAAAGCAGAAGAGACAAAAACAGCGGAGACAGGAAAAGCCGGTACACAGACCGTCCGGACAACCTCCAAAAAGAAAACAACGAGAAAGACAACCAAGAAAAAATAAGGATGAACTAAATGACAGGAATATTGGCAAGCAGCATAAATTTTGAAAAAATCTGGAACCGTATCAGTGCCCAGATACCTGCCGTGGAGGCCTTTGCGTGGAAGGTGATCCTGGCGATCGTCATCTATTTTATAGCCAGCAAGGTGATCGTCAAGATATGCGCCATCATACGAGCAGCCATGAACAAGGCAGGTGCGGATACCGGTGTCATCCAGTTTTTGACCTCTTTTGTAAAAACTGCCCTGTACTTCCTGCTGATCGTAAGTATTGCAGTCCGTTTTGGGATTAAGGAATCTTCTATTGCAGCATTGCTGGCATCCGGTGGTGTAGCCATTGGTCTGGCACTGCAGGGCGGTCTGTCAAACCTGGCAGGCGGAGTCATCATCATGCTTCTGCGGCCCTTCACAGTGGGAGACTATATCATAGAGAATACCAACAGCCAGGAGGGAACTGTGGTGAAGATTGATCTGTTTTACACCACTCTCTCCACTGTGGACAACAGACGGATCACCATACCGAACGGAAATATCACCAATTCCAGCATTGTCAATGTGACATCCCAGGATAAACGGAAGCTGGAGATCAAAGTGATGATTGGCTACCAGTCAGATTTAAAAAAGGCAAAAGGGATCCTGGAAACACTGCTTCATGCGGATCCTGCTATAATGTCTGAGCAGGAGATGCTGGTATTCGTGGATGAACTGGCGGATGACGGCGTAATCCTGGGACTCAGGGCATGGGTGAAAACGGAAGATTACTGGCCTGCAAAATGGAGACTGAATGAGGAAATTAAACTGACATTTGATGAGGAAAACATTGATATTCCATATCCGCAGCTTGATGTGCATATCAAGTCCGGATTGCCGGAGGCTTTTGGCAGAGAGGAGCGCAGCCTATGAAACACAGAAAATCATGTATTGCCATCCTGCTTTGCGCCGTGATGATATTCGGCACTGCAGGATGCAGCAATACCCAGGATACAGATGCGAAAACCCAGACGGAGTCAAAAGAGGAGCAAAAGGACACAGAACAGGAAAAGAAAGAAAATCCGGATAAGGAAGTAAAAAAGGAAGATCCGCAGACCGACAAGAAAGAAAACGCAGAGACGAAAGAGGAGACAGGAACGCAGGACGGAGAGAAAGAGGCAGTGAAGAGCGATGCCGATGTGCAGGAATCGCAGGAAGAGAGCGTCCCGGTACAGACAGGGCAGGCGTTTATTTATGTTCCCGATGAAAATGCGGAAGGCTGGGATGTAAATCAGGTGGAAATCCCTCAGGTATCTGCGGATGCGCTGATTGGGCAGCTGGTGGGGGCAGGCGTTCTGACAGACAGTATAACCGTGCAAAATTTTGAGGAGACTGAGGAAGAAGGGCAGTATGTCCTGAAACTGGATCTGTCCTCAAATTTTAAAGACAGTATACGTTCTATGGGGACCGCAGGCGAGATCCTCACCATCGGCGCTGTTGTCAATTCATTTCTGGATACCTATCAGGCAGAAGCAATCCAGATTACAGTGGACGGCAGCACATTGGAAACAGGCCACGAGGTATATGAAGGATTTATGACACATATGGATTATCAGTAGCGAAAGGTGCAGCGCCGGAGTGTATTCCGGCTGCTGCATTTTCAGATTGAACGGGAGTGGTTGGCTATGAAAAAACTATTTGAACCATTACAGATAAAAAAGGTGAAGATAAAAAACAGAATTTGTTTTCCGCCGGTGGTATGTTATGCCTGGGGCACAGAGGATGGCTATGTAACACAGGAAAATGTGGAGCATTACCGAAATGTGGCAAAAGGGCAGACAGGACTGATCATACAGGAAGCCACATGTGTGGACAGGAGCGGAAAACTTGTTCCTAACCAGCTTGGTATCTGGGAGGATGACCAGATAAAGGGACTGTCGGAGATCGTGGACGCGGTACATAAAGAAGGATGCCCGATCTTTATCCAGATCCATCATGCAGGTGTCTCAGGCCTGGATGGAGAACTGGCCTGTCCCAGTGATTACAGTTTTTACAAAGACGGTGTCAAAAAGATTGGGAAAGAGATGACTGCAGAGGAGATACATAAAGTCCAGCAGGCGTTTACAGATGCGGCAGTCCGTGCCTGGAAAGCAGGGTATGACGGTGTGGAACTGCACGGATGCCACCAATATCTCATGTGCGAATTTTTTAACCGCTGGGTAAACCGCAGACAGGATGTATACGGAGAACACAGGGAACTGTTTGCAGTGGAAATCCTGCGTGCCATAAAAGAGAAGGTTCCGGAGGATTTTGTGGTGGGGATCCGCCTGGGAGGCTTTGAGCCAAGGCTTGAGGATGGTATCAGACATGCGGAGATAATGGAAAAGGAAGGCATAGATTTTATTGATGTATCCTATGGTTTTTCCGGTGAGGATGACCCAAAAGCTCCCGTGGATTTTCCCTATGAAACATGTATTTACGCGGCAGCTCAAATCAAACGCGCCGTTTCGGTTCCCGTTTTCGCGGTAAATGGAATCATGGACCCTGAAATGGCACAGGACATTCTGGAGCGTACCGATGTGGATATGGTGGATATTGCCAGGGGGATCATTGTGAATTACAATTGGGCCAAGGACGCCATGGAAGGCAGAGATACCGGAAAATGTCTGCACTGCAGACGCTGTCTGTGGTGTGAAAACCCGGATACCTGCACCGGAAGAAAAATCCTCAGGAAAAATCTGCAGGGGAAAAAGGAATTTATAGACAATTTATAATTTTTAAGACACAGGAAATATCTATTTGTCTTTCATCGTGTTATTATGAATATATCGTAAAAATGAGAGAGGATGATACCACATGAAGACGCAGGTGTTGTATAAAAGCAGAACAGGCAATACGGAGAAGCTGGCAAAGGCCATATTTGCAGCAGTGCCAGGCTCAGATAAGGACATTGCCCGGCTGGACGGGCAGACAGACTATGATATGGCGGACATTTATTTTATCGGTTTCTGGACGGACAGGGGAAGTGCCAGCGTGGAAGTGCTGGATTACCTGGGATCCCTGCAGGGAAAGAAGATTGTATTGTTCGGCACCTGCGGAATGGGAGAAAGCCCGGAATACTTTAAAAAGATCGAGGAGAATATCCGGGTCTTCATAGAGGATGACAATGAATATCTGGGTGCCTTTATCTGCCAGGGGAAGATGCCTATCCAGGTCAGGGAAAAATACAACCGCATGAGAAATGGTGGCAATGATAAGCAGGTGGACGCCATGATACGGAACTTTGATATGGCTATGCTGCATCCCGATATGGATGACCTGGAGCATGCCCGCCAGTTTGTCAGCGGAATATATGAATAATTAGAGAAGGATGGAATTTGACGATCATGAAAGAAAAATTTGCAAAGTTTATGGCAGGGCGTTACGGCACGGACAGGCTGAACCAGTTTATGCTGATCGTACTTTTGGTCTGCGCTGTTATCAATATGTTCATCAGGAATGGATATGTTTCCATACTGCTGACTTCCTGGGAGATCCTTTTGATTGTATTTATATACATCAGGATGTTTTCAAGGAATATTACAAAGCGTTATGCTGAGAATCAGAAATATCTCACTGTTGAGAATAAGGTGCGTCACTTTTTCGGCCAGAAAAAGTATATCCAGCAGCAGAGAAAGGATTACCACATTTACTCCTGCCCAAACTGCAAACAAAAGATCCGCATTCCCAAGGGAAAGGGCAAGGTGAGTGTGCGATGCCCGAAATGTGGAACGGAATTTGTGAAAAACAGTTAGAAATGAACCGTGACCTTTCTCACCGCACAGCATAATATAGCCCCGGCTCTGTACTTGCCTCCAATGATCAGATTTTGGTGGCACAGAGCCGGGGCTTGGATTTCTTCACAGACATTCTTCCGGACGTTTATCATATCTCAGCCCTTTAAAGACCGATTGATGTCTTTCGTCACTTCCCACTCTGGGCATATATTTCACTACACCTACTAATTTCGGCTGTACCCAGACTGCCTCCTCATTTCCATGACCGCCCGGCGTACCGGCGGGAGGATAACCGGATGGTAATTTTAGCAATTGCGCTAACGTATCGGTTCCTACCCCCATTGTTACATGTCCTTCATAGACGATAACGTGATCTTTATATTTACCGAGAACAAGGCTGATCATATTATTTTGTTTTTGGATATATCCACAGATAATAAAATCATCATCCAGCATCCGTTTTATTTTTATCCAGTCTTTCGTGCGTTTATCCTGTATATAGAGACTGTCCTTTCGCTTGGCAACTATCCCTTCTAACTCCTGCTGCTCTGCCATCTGATAAAAGGCTGTACCATTGCCCTCCACATATCTTGATAAAACCAACCGTTCGGATTCCGAAAAGGCTTTTTGCAGAAGAACCTTTCTGTCCGATAATGGTAGTGCCGTTACGTCCCTGTCTTTATAATACAAGATATCAAACGCAACGAATGTAGCGGGAAACTGTTTTGACGCAAGTTCAATTTTAAATGTATTCGTTGTAAGACTGCGGCGTTGGATCTCAAAGAAGTCAGGCCTGCCATTTTTTAATATCATCAGTTCACCGTCGAGAATGCATTTTTCTCTGGCTTGTGTCCATAATTCTTTTAACTCCGGCACTTTCAGTAACATTTTTTCATTTCGTTTATTTCTCAACTCTGTTTTGCCGCTTGGGTCCAAATAAGCAATGCATCTTTCGCCGTCCCATTTCAGCTCATAAATATACGCATCATCATCGAACGCATTCCCCTCTTGTCCAATGAGCATTGGTTTGATATTTTTGGTCTCAAAATCAATCATGCCGTGGCTTTCCTGGTCCTGCGTTTTTTAGGCGGGGTATTGTCTCCGTTTGTACCTACCTGATTAAGTGATTTTTGCAATGCCTCCATCAGATCGATCACATTTGATGGTCTTTCTTCCGGAGCTGCAGTGATCTCCTCACCATTGATCTTAGCTTCTATAATTTCTCTTAACCTTTTCTGATATTCATTATGATACTGCTCGGGGTTAAAATTCTGTACCATAGAATTCACTAAGGTTTTTGCCATGTTCATTTCCGGCTCAGTTAGGTCCGGATGCGCAATGTCCTTTGGCATTTCCTTTATTTCATCTGCAAAGAACATAGTCTCAATTAGAATTTCTTCCGCGGTGGGTATCAGCGCGAGAAGTTTTTCAGATTGTCCTAATACTGCTTTTGCAATTGCCACCTTTTTCTCCTCATACATTGCCCGCCTAAGTAATTCATAGGCCTTGTCACCACCCAGTTCCGGCACTGCATGATAAGTCTTGTCATAGAATACCGGGGGGATGCTGCTCAAATCGGCAAAATGTATAATCTGCACTGTGCGGTCTTTTTCGGTCTTGGCTTTCTCAAAATCGGCATCCGTCATTGTCACGTATTGCCCCGGGGCAAACTCGAAACCTTTTATGATATCCTGTGTTCCCACTTCTTTACCGCAATTGGCACAAACCTTCTTGTATTTGACCCTTGATCCATCTTCCTTACATAGCTGGTTAAAGTGTATATCACTATCCTGCGTCGCTGTATGGAGCGCCACAGGAATATGAACTAACCCAAATGAGATTGCTGCTTTTTGTGCTGCCATTTTTTCCACATCCTTTTTCTTTTTAGTATTTACGGTATACATAAAAATTAAAACTGGTTAAAAATGGCCGGCACTGTAACCGTGACGGCAAAAAAAAGAACCCTGCATAAATACAGGATTCCTGAAAGCTGGAAATGAGACTCGAACTCACGACCCCTTCATTACGAGTGAAGTGCTCTACCGACTGAGCTATTCCAGCTTGTGTTTCACACACAAATGATATTATACACGATTTTGAGAAAATTTCAACTATTTTTTACAAATTTTGTCCTATATTTTGCGCAGGGCATTATTTTAGGCCAGTGGTCAAAGGAAAATCTGTTCGCAAAATGGATGAATTCTCTCTGAATTACGTGTCGGTAATTGACAACTCCGAACATTTGTGCCATTATATACCAGAGATAGTTTATTAAGATAAAGAAGGACACTACATGAACGATATACGACACCCGCAGGAAAATCCCGCAGATTTGGACCGGACAGGTGCGGGAAAAGATAAGTTATTGGAATTAAAAGGAATCAGTAAGAGTTTCGGTACCACAGATGTGCTCCGGGACATTGACCTCTCCATTGAAAGAGGGGAATTTATCACATTTTTAGGCGCATCCGGCTGCGGAAAAACCACAACCCTGCGTATCATCGCCGGGCTGGAGATGCCGGATAAAGGTCAGGTGATTCTGGAAGGCAGAGATGTGACCCTGCTGGAACCTCATCAGAGAGATGTAAATACCGTGTTCCAGAATTATGCCCTGTTTCCCCATATGAATGTGGAGGCAAACATTGGCTATGGCCTGAAAATCCGCAAGGTTCCCAAGAATGAGATCAAAGAAAAAGTGAGAAAAATGCTGGACCTGGTCCAGCTCTCCGGTTATGAAAAACGTATGCCCTCAGAACTGTCAGGGGGGCAGAAACAGAGAGTTGCCATTGCCCGCTCTCTGATCAACAGTCCCAAGCTTTTGCTTTTGGACGAGCCTTTGGGCGCCCTGGACTTAAAACTGCGAAGAGCCATGCAGACAGAACTGAAACGGCTGCAGAAAAAGCTGGGCATCACCTTCCTGTACATAACCCATGACCAGGAGGAGGCAATCAATATGTCAGACCGTATTGTGGTCATGCGGGACGGGCAGTTTGAGCAGATCGGAACCCCGGATGAGATCTACAACCGCCCAAAGACCAGTTATGTGGCAGATTTTGTGGGCAACGCCAATATTATCTCCGGTGTTGTGGAGCGTATAGATGGGGAGCTGACAGATATCCGTGTGAACAGCCGCCTCATTACAGCCAAAACGGTGGACGGCCTGAAAGAAGGCGGCCGGGCAGTGGTGGCGGTGAGAAGGGAAAATATCAAAGTCTGCCGTCAGTGCAAAAAGGGCCTTCCGGCAGTGATCACAGATAAATCCTTTAATGCCGGACAGCTTCACATGGTCTTTAAACTGGAGGACGGCAAGGAAGTGGTTGCCAGCCATTACGGTATAGATACGGATTTGACCGTGGACCAGAAAGTCTGTGTGGGATGGGAACCGGAACACGCTGTCTTTGTGGATATGGATGAAGCGGCACAGGGGGCATGAGGATGGAAAAAAAGAAAAAATCAGGACTGTTTCTGACGGTTGCGCCCCTCTATATCTTCACCCTGGTCTTTGTGGCAGGCCCCCTGCTCTATATGATAGCACTGAGCTTTGCCACAAACAGCGACGGGTGGGGAACCGTGTGGAAATTCACCCTGGAAAATTATAAAAAGATAGCAGACCCTGTTTATCTAAAGAGTTTTACCCAGTCTTTCCAGCTTGCGTTTACCAGTACCATCTGTATTACGCTTCTGGGATATCCCTTCGGATACTTTATGGCAAAGCAGTCCGCAAAATGGAAGAAGAGGATCATGCTGCTGATCATGGTGCCTTTCTGGACCAGTTCCCTGATCCGTATGTACGGATGGATCATCCTGCTCCAGGCGAAAGGTGTCTTTAACACGCTGTTAATGAAGCTGGGCATTATCCAGGAGCCTCTGAAGATCCTATATTCCTACCCCGCAGTGGTCATTGGTATGATTTATGCCCTGCTGCCCTTTATGGTCCTGTCCGTGTATTCCAGCGTGGAAAAAATGGACTGGTCCTTGGTGGAAGCCGCAAGGGATCTAGGCGCCAGCCGTGCGAAGGCATTTATGACGGTTACGCTGAAGCTGACGCTGCCGGGACTCCTGACAGGTGTGATCCTGTCCTTTGTGCCGTCCATGGGACTGTTTTTTATTGCAGATATTCTGGGAGGAAATAAAATCGTTCTGGTGGGAAGCGTCATTCAGGACCAGCTCACAAGAGGCAGCAACTGGCCCTTTGCAGCGGCCCTGGCAGTGGTGCTCATGGCACTTACTTCCATCATGATCTACCTGTACCGGAAAATAACCCATGTAAAAGATTTGGAGGGATTCTTTTGAGAAAAAAACATAAGCTGTCAGGCATTTATCTGGCGGTCCTGCTGCTCATCATGTATCTCCCCATTGTGATGGTGGTGATATTTTCCTTTAATGAGTCCAAGCTGACAGCCAGCTTTACAGGATTTTCTTTGAAATGGTATGAAACGCTCTGGCACGACAGGGATATCAAAGAGGCGCTTTTCAACAGCATACTTCTGGGTGTCATAAGCTGCGCAATCTCCGCGGTCATCGGAACCCTGGGCGCTGTGGGGATGGCGCGGGCGGATTATAAGACAAAAGGCATGATGGAGTATCTGTCCACGGTTCCCATTATGATTCCGGAAATCATTCTGGGCATGGTATTTCTTGCCTTTTTCTCCTTATTAAACCTGCCTTTTGGTATGACAACCCTGGTAATTGCGCATACTACATTTTGTATTCCTTATATATTTATGATGGTGAAGGCAAGGCTTGTGGGAATTGACAGGTCTTTGGAGGAGGCCGCCCGGGATCTGGGGGCATCTCAGATCCGGACCTTTTTTGACATAACACTGCCGCTGATCATGCCGGCAGTCCTGTCGGGAAGCCTGCTTGCATTTGCCATGTCCTTTGATGATGTGGTCATCAGTATTTTTGTAAACGGTCCAAGGCTCAACACCCTCCCGGTGAAAGTTTACACCCAGTTAAAGACAGGGGTGACGCCGGAGATCAATGCGCTTTGCACCATAATTTTAGCGGCCATCGTACTGGTCCTGGGCATTTCTGCTTTGTTGCAGAAGAGGCAGGAACGCAGACGGGGAGAACTTTCAGAAAGATGAGGTAATAATATGAAGAGAAGATTAGCAGCCCTTACACTGTGTTTTGCAATGGCAGCTTCCATGCTTGCCGGATGCGGTGAGAAAGAGGAAGATGACAACAAGGAACTGGTCCTCTACACCTGGGAGGGCCTTTTCCCCCAGGAGGTCCTGGATGGTTTCGAGGAAGAGACCGGGATCAAGATCATAAGTTCCAACTTTGATACAAATGAGACCATGCTGGAAAAGATCCAGCAGACAGACGGAAAAGACTATGACATTGTTGTGGGTGATGACTACATTATTGAGCAGATCGTGAAAAACGGTCTGGCTAAAAAGCTGGACACATCACAAATCGGTAATTTAAAGAATATCAATCCCCTGTACCAGAGCCAGTTCTATGACCCGGACAATGAATATACCATTCCTCACGGAGCTGGTATTCCTCTGATCGTATACGACCCGGAACAGATAGACTTTGAGATCAAGGGATATGAGGATTTGTGGAATCCCAAACTGGAAGATAAGATCGCCATGATCGGCAGCTATCGCGCTGTCAATGGGTTTGTACTTCAGACCATGGGAAAATCCATGAATGAGGAAGACGTACAGGTCATTGAACAGGCCGGGGAAAAATTAAAAGAGCTGGCTCCCAATATCCGAATGATCCAGGACAGTGATACTCAGAACGCCCTGTTAAACGGTGAGGCAGCCGTTGCATATCTCTACACCTCCCAGGTGACGGCAGCTCTGGCAGAGAACCCGGATCTGAAGGTGGTTTACCCGGAAGAAGGCCTGGGATTTGGCATCATGAATCTGTTTGTTCCGAAAAATGCGCCGGATGAGCTGAATGCGTACAAATTCCTGGATTACATTCTGGAACCGGAAGTTGCCGCTAAATGCTTTAATGCACTGGGATATTACTGTACCACCCAGGCAGCCGATGATTTGGTGAATCCCAACCTGGTCGTTCCGGATTCCGTGACAAAAGGCGAAATTGTGCAGAACGTGAGCGGGGAAGCCAATGAGGCTTATGAGAAAAACTGGACAGAATTCAAAGCTGCATGTGACTAAGGAAAAAGGAGGTACATACAATGCAGACAAAAGTGACAAGAGAGAAAGCATTAGAACTTCTGAAAAAATACAATAAAGAGGAATTCCATATCCTCCATGCTCTGACTGTGGAAGGCGTTATGCGCTGGTATGCAGGGGAGATGGGATTTGGGGATGAGGCTGATTTCTGGGCTTTGGCAGGCTTGCTGCACGATGTGGATTTTGAGCAGTTCCCGGAGGAACACTGCAAGAAAGCGCCGGAGCTTTTGGCCAAGATCAATGCGGAGGACGAGCTTATCCACGCAGTGGTAAGCCATGGATACGGACTTTGTTCTGAGGTGAAGCCGGAGCATCTTATGGAAAAGATCATGTTTGCCTCCGATGAGCTTACAGGTCTGATCTGGGCAGCAGCAAAAATGCGTCCCTCCAAAAGTGTCATGGACATGGAAGTGTCCAGCGTTAAGAAAAAATTCAAGGACAAGAGGTTTGCAGCCGGCTGTTCCAGAGACGTGATCAAGACCGGTGCCGAGATGCTGGGCTGGGAACTGACAGAGTTATTTGACAAGACCATCTTGGCTATGCGTTCCTGTGAAGCTTCCGTGGCCCGGGAGTGTGAAGAGCTGGCAGCACAGTGATATGAATGATAAATATGAGATGAATAAGGGCAAAAGGGATGCGGAAGCATCCTTTTTGCCTGCTTACTATTATTCCCCCTGGAAAGAGGGAAGGACAAAAGAAGAGCAGGAACTTCTGCTGGGTGCAGAGGAGATGGAGATTGCGGACGGTGTGGAGGAAATTGGGAACTACACCTTTTATGGCTGTGGAAATTTAAGGCGTCTCTCGTTCACGGATTCCCTGAAGCGTATCGGCGGCGGTTCCTTTACCGGTTGTTCTGCGCTGAGGGAGCTGCAGGTCCTCATGGAGAAAGGCGCCAAAAGCTGTATAACAGATGTGGTAGCGGAAACCTTTCACGAGGTGTTTGTGGTGATCACGTTCAGGGGGACAAAGGACAGTGCCAGACTGGTATTCCCGGAATATTATGAGGAGGGTGTGGAGAACACACCGGCCAGGATTCTGGAGACACATTTTCATGGTTCCGGATACCGCTACCGCCAGTGTTTTACAGAAAAACGTGTGGATTATCACCGCTATGACAGTTTGTTTGAGGTGGCAAAGGTATATGAAAAATCTGAGATCCTGATCCCTATGGCCATGGGGCGTCTCAGGTATCCCTATGAACTGGAGGATAAGGCAAAATTAGCGTATGCCGCGTATGTAAGAGAGCATCTGGAGGAGACGGGAGATTATTTCCTGAAACAACAGGACTGGCACAGCGCCCTGTCTTATCTGGCAGAAGAAGTATTGCAGAGATCTGACGAGATGGAGCGGCTTTTGTACCGGGCTTCCCGAATCGGACAGACAGAGGCCGTGAGTCTTTTGATGGATGAGAAGAGAAAGCGGTTTGGCAGGATCGTAAAGTCCTTTGAATTTTAACACGTAACGGTGAAGGCACCCAACCGTTACAGATGGAGTAGAGATATGGCACAGGAAATGGAAAAACGAATCAACGAAGTGTGCGTCAGAATTCTGGCAGCCTCCAAAAGCGAGCTTTATCTGCACATGCGTTTTCTGGATGTGGCCCTTGCCGCGTTTTCTTATGTGCAGGATCCGGAGATGGAGACCCTGGGAACAGACGGGGTTTACTTATACTATGATCCGGCGTATTTGGGCGGCCTGTACCGGCGGGGACGCGGGGAAGTCAACCGGGCGTATCTGCATATGGTGTTTCACTGTATATTTGCCCATCCGTGGAAGGATGTGCGGCGAAGGAAAAAAAGGGCTTGCGGACTGCTTGGGGAAGATCTGGCGGATCTTTTGTGGGAGGTCTCCTGTGATATTGCCAGTGAGGCAATGATCGATAGTATCCCCCTGCACTGTGTGCGCCGCCCCGCGTCTGTTTTGCGGAGGGAGACTTACGCGGTACTTGGACGGAAGCGCAGGGTTCTTAACGCGGAAGGCGTTTTTACCGCTCTTTTGGAGGAGAGTCCGGACCTTGAGCGGCTTCAGCAACTCAGAGGAGAATTTTATGTGGACGACCACAGCTTTTGGTCCGGCGGGAAAAGAAAGACGCCAAACCAGAGGCCAAAAGAAAACTGGGATGACATCCGCAATAAGATGGAGACAGAACTGCAGAGTTTTGGACAGGACAGCGCCACGGGAGCCTCGGAGGGGCTTTTGGAGCAGATCAAGGTGGAGAACAGGGATTCCTATGATTACCGCAGATTCCTGCAGAAATTTGCCGTGCTGAAAGAAGAACAGCAGATCGACCCGGATTCTTTTGATTACGGGTTCTACAGTTATGGGCTTTCCCTGTACGGCAATATGCCTCTCATTGAGCCGCAGGAGAGCCGGGAGGTAAAAAAGGTGGAGGAATTTGTCATTGCCATTGACACCTCCATGTCTTGTTCCGGTGAGCTGGTGAAGACCTTTCTGAAAGAGACGTATTCCATTCTGAGGGAGACGGAGAGTTTTTTCAGGAAGATCAATATCCACTTGATCCAGTGCGACGAGATTGTGAGGTGTGATGACAAGATTACCTCCGGGGAGGAACTGGAGGCCTATATGGAACATCTGGAACTTTTAGGCCAGGGGGGAACGGATTTCAGGCCGGTATTCACCTATGTGGAGGAGCTTCTGGCAAAAAGAGAGTTCACAAGCCTGAAAGGGCTTTTGTATTTCACCGACGGCAAAGGGATCTATCCCCGGAAAATGCCCCGGTATGAGACAGCTTTTGTGCTGATGCAGAAAGAATTTGAGGAAGTAGACGTGCCCCCCTGGGCCATTAAGATCTATCTGGACCAGGAGGAAATGGAGGCATACAAAGAGGGAATCAGGGATGAACATTAAACGAGCGAAACAGGAAATTAAGGACGCCATTGAGGCGTATCTGATCAAGGACGAATATGGGGAATACTGTATTCCCTCCATCCGGCAGCGCCCCATTCTGCTCATGGGCCCTCCGGGAATCGGAAAGACACAGATCATGGAGCAGATCGCCAGGGAATGTGAGATCAATCTGGTATCTTATACCATTACCCATCACACCAGGCAGAGCGCTGTAGGGCTTCCTTTTATCAAAGAGAAGGACTATGGCGGAAAGGTCCACTCTGTGACAGAATACACCATGAGCGAAATTATCGCCTCTGTGTATGACAAGATGGAGGAGACAAAGATCAGGGAAGGGATTCTCTTTATTGATGAGATCAACTGTGTGTCAGAGACCCTTGCCCCCACTATGCTGCAGTTTTTGCAGTGCAAGACCTTTGGAAACCAGTCTGTGCCAAAGGGGTGGATGATCGTGGCAGCCGGAAATCCGCCGGAGTACAATAAATCGGTCCGGGAGTTTGATGTGGTGACTCTTGACAGAATCCGCAGGATTGACGTGGAGGAGGACTTCGGTGTGTGGAAGGAGTATGCCTACAGTGCAGGCATCCATCCCGCCGTGATCTCTTACCTGGATATCCATAAAGAAAACTTTTACCGCATGGAGACCGGTGTGGATGGGCGTATGTTCGCCACAGCCAGAGGATGGGAGGATTTATCCCAGTTCCTCTATGCCTATGAAAAGCTGGGAAAGCGGGCTGACAGGGAAGTGGTGGGACAGTATATCCAACACGGGAAGGCAGCCAGGGATTTTGCCAACTATCTGGAACTTTTTGAGAAATACAGGACAGACTATCAGATCGAGGAGGTGCTGGCAGGCCGTTTTGAAAAATTTGCGGTGGATAAGCTGAGGCAGGCATCCTTTGATGAGAGATTCAGTGTGGTGGGGCTGCTTGTAGGCCGCCTGGGAACCGGGTTCTATGCATATTACGAGAGAGATCTGTATGTTACAGTCCTCTATGAAAAGTTAAAGGACTGGAAACGAGAGATGGAAGAAGGCAATTCCCCGTCCGGGTCCCTGACAGCCATCCTTGGGCGGGAGCAGGAGGAATATGACAGGAAAGAAAATGCAGGCCAGTTTACAACGCCCGCCCGTCATGGGGCCGTAAAGATCATGGAGTTTTTAAAAGCCCGTCAAAAGGAGACGGAGGCATATGAGAGGGAAGGCTTGGCCTGGGAAGAAATATTTTCAGGGGCAGCCGGGCATTTCAGGCAGGAATCCGAAGAGCGGGAAAACCTTATAGAGGAGATTGGCAGCGCGCTGCAAAATGCCTTTGATTTTCTGGAGCAGGCATTTGGGGACAGCCAGGAGATGGTTATCTTCATCACGGAACTGAATACAAATCCCTACAGCATTCGGTTTATCAGTGAGAACGGATGTGACAGTTATTACAGGTATAATAAAAAACTGCTCTTTGAAGAGGAGCAGATGAGTATTTTAAAAGAGCTGGATGATATCGAGACGGATCTATGATCCGACCGGCTCCCGATGGGTCTGCAAACGGTTACATCTTATGTACCTTTTTCCATACCCTGTGCAGAATGGATTGAGTGGGACAAGGGATCGGGATATAATGAAAAAACAGATAAAGACAACAGGAGGAGAAAGATGCGTATAGCAGTGTGTGATGACGATGAGACTGCGGTATCTTTTTTAAGAGGACTGATAGAGAGTTATCCAAAGCAGGGACTCTGTGTGGATGGATACAGCAGCGGGGAGGAACTGCTTGGCGCCGGACGTATCTATGACATGATCTTTCTGGATATTGACATGAAGGGCATAGACGGGATTGAAACGGCCAGGAGGATCCGCGCCCATGACAGGAAAGTGAAGATCGTATATGTGACCTCTTATAAGGAGTATGCAGGCAGAGCCTTTTCTGTCCATGCCTTTGGATATCTTCTAAAACCTGTGAAGCAGGAGAAGGTATGGAAGCAGGTGGAAGATGCCATGCTCTGGCAGGAGGAGGAGGCGCCTGAGGTAAAGCAGGTGGAGTTTACCACAGCAGAGGGACTTGTACGGCTTTCCGTGGACGCGATCTATTATTTTGAGTATCAGAACCGGCGCATTTTTATAAAGACAAAGGATGCGATCCATGAAATGCGGGGAAAGATATCAGATATTGCCGGTAGGATGGCTCAATACGGGTTTTCGGTTCCTCATAAGAGTTTTGTGGTGAACCTGTACCATGTGAAAAATATCAGGGGATATGAGATCCTCATGATGAATGGTGAATGGATTCCTCTGTCCCAAAAACAGGCCGTGCAGTTCAAAGAAAAACTCAGTCTATATCTGGCAGATAAAATGAGTTAGGAAGAAGGTGGCAGCAGGATAATGAATGATATTCTGACAGCAGCGGATCTGTCTGTACTGGGATTTTTGTTTTATTGGTTTATGAATCGAATCGGGGAGCGCCGTCTGAAGAAAGCATGGATTTATCCGGCAGCCTACGTGGTGTTTGCACTTTTCTATTTACTGACGCAGTTATCGCGGAGTGACGGGGTTGTTGTTTTCTCTGTGATACTGCTTGTATTTTTCTTGGAAACCTTACTGTTTAAGCCAAATGGACCGGCATACTTTTATTGTCTGGTATATTGTATCGGATATTTTCTCTGCCAGATCACAAGTGTCTATACAGTACAGTGGATCTTTACAAATATAACTACAGTAAATCTCATACGGGTGGGTTTTGAGAAGATTGACAATATGCATTTGATCCTTCTCCTGATCAAATGGTTTACGGAGTTTTTCTGGACCTTTTTCATGATAACAGTGTTAAAAAAGAAAGATGAGGAGGACAACGGATTTTTTTACTATAAATCCCAATATTTTCTCTTTCTGCTGCTTCCCGCATTTTCTGTTGTATTTATGATATCCATCATCTGGATGAGTGCGGATTTCTTTGTGCTCAGGTATGGGTACGGTCTGGTGATACTGAATATTATCCTGATATTTTCCGTTAATCTGATGCTGTTATATCTTTTCAGGCAGACAGGAAAGGGAAGCCGGGCACTCAGGGATGAGAAGCTCTACAAACAGGAGTCAGAGCTGCTTTACCAGCACTATAAAACTCTGGAGGAGAGTTACCGGAGTTCCAGAAAGGCCATACATGACGCCAAAAACCATATGCAGGCGGTTGCCCGTCTCTATGAAACCGGAGAGACCGAAAAGGCAAAGACCTATGCAGAGGATGTATTTCATCTGCTGAATCAGACGGGACATACCTGGTATACGGACAACAGGATGCTGAATATCATTTTAAATGAGAAGCTGGGACAGGAATCTATGCGGGATACAAGACTGGAGCTGGATATCTGTGACAGGTGCCTGGACAGGATCCGGGAGATTGATATTACCACCATTTTCGCAAATCTTCTGGATAATGCAGTGGAGGCCATAGGGGATGGGGAATCGAAATACTTTTCCCTCCAAATACAAAACATCCACTCTTTTCTTGTGATCAAAATGGTAAACTCAAAAGGAAAAAAGAAAGAGAAAGCGGTACAGAGGCATCAGCACTTGGGACTGCAGAATGTGAAGAGTGCTCTTTTAAAATATGAGGGGACCATGAAAATATCTCAGACAGACAAAGAGTTTCAGGTTAGTATCATGATACCGGATGAACAAAAGGAAATGGAAAGGGGAGGGTGACAATGAAAAAAATCCGGAAAATGGGTCTTCTGCTCTGTGTGGTTTGTATGCTGGGCGTCCTCACGGCAGGATGCGGAAGCAGTCTTTCCGACAAATTTGATGAGGATGAGGTCAGACAAGCTGCGGAAACCATGGTGAGCCAGGTGAATTCCGGGGAACTGGAGAGTGTATACGAAGATACTTTTGCCCCGGTCATGCGGCAGGCGATCGCCCTTGAACAGCTCCAGGAAAATCTGGACTATGTCTTTGATAAGCTGGGGGAGTTTGAATCTTTTGAAAAGGTAAGTGTGACGGGAGGCCAGGACAAGGATACGGAGGAACCCTACGCGGTGGCAGTGCTTCTGGTAAAATATGAGGATGGAAAAGCCCAGTACACCGTTACCTTTGATTCAGCTATGAAGTGTATCGGATTTTACGTCAAATAGAAAATACGCAATATGTGGCAAATGCCGCCCGGACAGTCTTCTCAGTAAGGCTGTTCAGGCGGCATTTTACAGATAACGGCATTTTGGCTTTTGTGGGGAAACGCAGTCAGTCTTTATTCAAAGAACTGTTCCCCATAACCGTAATGTTCTACCACATAGTCAATATCCTTGTCACCGCGTCCGCTTAAATTGACAAGAATAGAGCCTTGTTTCATTTCTTTGGCCTTGCGCATAGCGTACGCAACTGCGTGGGCGCTCTCGATTGCGGGGATAATACCCTCTGTGCGGGACAGCTTGAAGAAAGCATCCATAGCTTCCTCATCGCTGACGGTATCGTACTGCACTCTGCCCAGGTCACGGAGGAATGCGTGTTCCGGTCCAACAGAAGGATAGTCAAGACCGCTTGCAATGGAGTATACAGGAGCCGGTTCGCCCTTGTCGTCCTTCAGCATGATACTCTCAAATCCGTGCATAACACCCTTTTCCCCATACTGCATGGAGGCAGCATGGTCGCCCATTTTTGTGCCTCTGCCAAGAGGCTCCACACCTACAATGTCCACAGGGTCATCCACGAAAGGAACGAACATGCCGATAGAGTTGCTGCCGCCGCCCACACTGGCGCATACCACGTCGGGAAGCAGGCCTGTCATTTCCTTAAACTGTTCTTTGGCCTCCTCGCCCACTATGTACTGGAAATCCCTGACCATGAGAGGGAAGGGATGGGGTCCCACTGCGGAACCGATGCAGTAGATGGAGTCTTTATAATTTTTCGCATAAGATTCAAAGGCTGAGTCAACCGCTTCTTTCAGAGTTTTATTTCCGTGTGTGACGGGAACCACTTTGGCGCCCAGGATTTTCATGCGGGTAACATTGGGAGCCTGTTTAGCTATGTCCACCTCACCCATGTGCACCTCACACTCTAATCCAAAGAAGGCCGCCGCCGTAGCGATGGCTACACCGTGCTGTCCGGCTCCGGTCTCTGCGATCAGACGTTTTTTGCCGATGAATTTGGCCAGCAGTCCCTCGCCCATGCAGTGATTCAGCTTGTGGGCTCCGGTGTGGTTCAGATCCTCTCTTTTCAGATAGATCTGGCAGTTGCCGATGGTCCTTGAAAGGCGCTCGCAGTGATAGACCGGCGTGGGCCTTCCCTGGAATTCCTTGCGGATGCGGCGCAGCTCGCTGATGAACTGGGAGGAATGACAGATGGTCTGGTACGCATCCGCGATCTCCTCAAAAGCCGGAACCAGCTCTTCGGTCAGGTAAGCACCGCCATAAGGGCCGAAGCGGCCGTTTCTGTCAGGGTAATGTCTCAGATAAGTTCTGTAATCTACTTCCATGGTTGTTTTCTCCTTTATGTGCATTCATAAATTTTATTCTTGCTGGCCGTTAAGGGCATCCTTTGCCAGTTTAAAGCCGTTTTGTGCTGCTTTGGCCAGCCACAGATCTGCCTTTGCCTCGTCCTTTTCCACACCCTCCCCGTACCGGTAGAGGATTGAGAGATTGTACTGTGCGGCAGGGATATTGGCGTTTGCTGCCTTTTCAAAAAGCTGGAATGCCCGCTGCGTGCTCTCGGGCACAGCCTGACCGCTTAAAAAATATCCGCCCATGCAGCACATGGCCCGGTAATCACCCTGTTCCCCGGCTTTTTTGTACCATCCAAAGGCTTTTTCGTAATCCTGTTTTGTTCCGATTTCCTCCTCATAACATCTGGCAAGGTTATACTGGGCATTTTTACTGCCGGTCTCAGCGGCACGTTTGATATAAGTAAAGGCTTTTCGGTCATCTTTGTCCACGCCTTTTCCCTGGGCGTAGAGAAATCCCAGATGCAGCAGTGCGTCCGCATGGTCTTTCTCAGCGGCTTTTTCATACCACCGGGCTGCCTGAGCGAAATCCACCAGGGTGTGTATTCCGTTTTCGTAGTAATAGCCCACAGCATACTGCAGATCCTTCTGACCGTTTTCAGCCAGGATCATCAGTTCTTCCAGGGTAAAATCCATATTTTTTGCGTCCATTGAAAATATCTCCATTTTTCTTTTGACAAATTTTGTAATATAGTGTACTGTTTTTGTAGGAATTAAATCCACGGTTGGCGCCTGTAACATTCGGCCATTGTTGATATTATAACATAGGAACCGGGATTTATAAACATAAAATGATGAAGATGACATCGGAGGAAATGAAAAATGCTGGAGCTGAGGGATGTCTCCTTCAAGGTGGAAGAGGAGACAAAAGAAAAAGGGATTCTGGAGCGCGTAAGTTTCACTCTGGAAGACAACAAGTTTATTGCCATTACAGGGCCAAACGGCGGCGGAAAATCAACGCTGGCCAAGATCATTGCCGGTATTGAGAAGCCCACAGAGGGCAGGATCTATCTGGACGGTGAGGACATCACGGATTTAAATATAACGGAGAGAGCGAGAAAAGGTATCAGCTATGCGTTTCAGCAGCCGGTGCGCTTTAAAGGTGTAACGGTGCTTGACTTGATCCGCCTGGCGTCAGGGGAAAACATTACGGTCTCCGGAGCCTGTCAGTACCTTTCAGAGGTGGGATTATGTGCAAAAGACTATATTAACAGAGAAGTCAATGCAAGCCTTTCCGGCGGGGAGATGAAGAGGATCGAGATCGCCACGGTCATGGCAAGGGGCACCAGGATGTCCGTATTTGACGAACCTGAGGCCGGTATTGACCTGTGGAGCTTTCAGAACCTGATCCATGTGTTTGAGAATATGCACAGAGAGATCCACGGCTCCATTTTGATCATTTCACACCAGGAGAGGATCCTGAACATTGCGGATGAGATCCTGGTGATCGCGGACGGAAAACTGGTGAGCCGCGGAAGCAAGGATGAAGTGCTTCCCGCTTTGCTGGAAGGCGTGGATGACTATTCCGGCTGTAAAATCTGGAAGGACGGGGGAGTGAAATAATGGACGCAATACAGAAACAGTTATTAGAGGCAGTTGCCGGGCTGCATGAAATCCCGGTGGGAGCCTACAACATCCGGGCAAACGGAAAGAGTGAAGGCAGAAACAGTACGGAACATATAG
>ENA-UAPG01000095-UAPG01000095.1-human-gut-metagenome-genome-assembly--contig:-NODE-95-length-23575-cov-10.007993_pt1 | contig 23575 bp, 19 predicted proteins | sample MGYA00243478_ERZ654573 | MGnify/ENA primary metagenome ERZ654573 (study PRJEB26926, sample SAMN06164711) | human gut metagenome | biome: ENVO:00009003; feature: ENVO:2100002; material: ENVO:00002003... | reverse complement strand
TCGGGCAGTGCGGAGCTGCAGTGTCTGAAAAAAACGCCTCTGGATCTGTTTGGGGAGTTTTATGAGAAACAAAATGGGATTCCCATGTCAGACGCGGAACAGGAACTGCTGCAAGATATCATAGAAAGCATGGAAGAGGTGGGATCATGAGACCGGTAGAACTGGAGATGGAGGCTTTTGGGCCTTATGCAGACAATACACTCATCTCATTTGAAAAGTGTGAAAAGGCGGGTTTGTTTTTAGTCTGCGGAGATACAGGGGCAGGCAAGACCACCATTTTTGACGGCATTGCTTTTGCCCTGTATGATGCCGCCAGCACGGAAGTCAGGAAGCCGGAAAACCTTCACAGTGACTATGTGGAGGAAAAAGCCATGAGCAAGGTGCGTCTGCTTTTTACTCACAAAGGAGAAGCGTATCAGGTTACCAGGACGTTTAACTTAAACAGGAAACATGAAGCACTTTTGGAGTGTCCGGATAAAAGTGTGTTGACGGGAAGGAAGGCAGTGAACCGGAAGCTGCAGGATATACTGGGACTTGACTACCGTCAGTTTAAACAGGTTTCCATGATCGCCCAGGGGGAATTTATGAATCTTCTTCTGGCAAAAAGCGACATGCGCAGTGAGATCTTCAGGAAAGTTTTCGACACGGAATTCTATAAGCTGATTTCCGACCGGCTGAAAAACATGAGTATCAAGGAGCGGGAGGAGGAGAAGTTAAGGGAGGAGCGCCGCAGGCAGGTTCTGGAATCCTGGGATGCGCTGCATCCTGACTGTCCTTTGGCGGGCAGGGACACAGAGGAGATTTTCAAGATCCTGGACAGCCGCATCCGCCAGTCACGGGAAAAGGAGAAAAGCGGCAGAAAAGAAGAACAGCGTCTGGAGAAGGAAAAGGACAGGGCGCTCAAAAATCTGGAACGTATCCAAAAGGACAACGGGGAGCTCAAGACACTGCATGCCCTCAGGCAGGAACTGGAGGGGACAAAACTGCGCGCCAGTGAGATCAGAGAGCTGGAGAAGCGGATTTCGGAGGGGAAGAAGGCAAATATTTATATAAAGCCCCTGGCAGATGACTGTACAGAGAAAAAGAAGATGCTTGCTGATGAAGAAGCCCATGCAGGAGAGATAAAAAAAGAGATCAGAGAGCTGGAACAGGAGAAAAAAGCCCTGCTTGTCCAAATGGCAGCAGCCAAAAGGGAAGAAAAGCTTGGGGCAGAGATACAGGAATTGACAGAACGCCTTCTGGTTTACGAAAAGTGGCAGCAGGAGGCAGAGGTGCTCCTGGAGCTGGAAAGGCAGAAGGAAAAGCTGCTCGAGTCGGCGGAAGACCAGATCACGGTACAGAAGGAACAGGGGATCGCCTATGAGAGTTACAGGGAAGAATTCTTCAGAAGCCAGGCCGGCCTGCTGGCCAGGAAACTGGAGGAAGGAAAGCCGTGCCCGGTCTGCGGCTCCACAGTGCATCCGGTAAGAGCTGCCTGCGGGAAAAGAGAGCTGAGTGAAGCTGTACTGAAGGAAATGGAGGCTCAAAAGGAAAAAACTTCCGCAAAACTGCAGAAAACCCTTACTGCCCTGGCAGAGAACGAAAAGGAATGGCAGACCAGGATGGAACACCTGCGCAGGGAGACGGCTCTTTCCGGCAAAAAGAGCGGAGCTGCTATGAGTAAAAAAGCAGCTTCCCTGATCAAAGAGGCCGGCGGGCGTCTGGAGAAGAAAAAGGCGAAGAGCACTCCGGGAATCCTCTGTGCGGAGACGATCAGAAAAAACCTGGAGGAGAATGCGCAGCGCCGGGCAGCAGCCGGGAGAGAGATCCAGATTTGTGAAAAACGTGTGACAGAGATCGCAAAGGAACAAAAAGAGGCGGAAGGGAAGCTGCTTTTGGAAGTGAAACAGCAGAAATTCAAAAGCAGGGCAAAAGCTATGGAGGCATGTCTGGACAGTGAAGAGATGGCCCGTATGGAAAAAGAGACGCAGGTTTATGAAAACCATGTGAGAGAACTCCAGATCAGGATCAGAAGCCTGGCTCCTACTCTGCGCGGCAGGAGGCTGTGCCCGGAGGAGGACGTGCGGGAGCAGATCCAGAGAGCAGAGCAGCAGCTGAAGACTGTGCGGATGCAGCTTCGGGAAGAGTTCAGTGCTCTTGACAGGACAAAAGAAGTGCGCAGGCAGCTGGAGGTATTGTTTGAGGAGAGCAGCAGGACGAAAAAACGCCGGCTGTCGCTTCAGAGCCTTTCGGATACGGCGTGCGGCACGCTGAAAGGAAAGCCTAAGATCTCCCTGGAGCGTTATGTACAGTCTGCCTATTTCCGCATGATCGCCCTTGAGGCCAACAGGCGGCTGGAGCGTATGTCCTCCGGCAGGTATGAACTGCTTGTGCGGGAGGAAAAAGAGAACCTGCAGTCCAGGTCCGGCCTGGATCTGGATGTCTATGATTACCACACCGGAAAGGTCAGGAGCATCCGCTCCCTTTCCGGCGGGGAGAGCTTTCAGGCGGCCTTAAGCCTGGCCCTCGGAGTATCCGGAGTCATCGGTCAGTTTGCCGGTGGGATCCGGGTGGAGACCGTATTTATCGACGAGGGGTTCGGCAGTCTGGATGAGCAGTCCCTGGAAACTGCCGTGGAGACTTTGTCGGCCCTATCCAGGGAGGACTGCCTGGTGGGGATCATTTCCCATGTTCCCGAGCTTAAGGAACGTATAGAATGCAGGATCGAAGTGGAAAAAAACAGGGGTGGGAGTTCCGTGTTTTTCACCTCTTGAACCTCTAAAAAAACATAAGAATAACTTGATAAAAAAGCGGAAAGCATGTATAATGAATTTATTGATAAATTATTGTCATTTACTGCGCCCAAACGGGATAAAAGCAGTAGGGAAAGGATGGAAAAATGCATTTAATCAACGACGAAAATGGCAACATGGTTCCTCACGGACATGACCATGAGCATGACCATGGTCACAGCCATGAGCACAGCCACGGCTGCAGCAGTTGTTCAGAGGGCGAATGTGGCGGAAATTGTACAGAGGAAGTGGTAGCACTTTTGAACTATATGCTTTCCCACAATGAGCATCATGCACAGGAGCTTGACCAGATGGCAGAGAATCTGTCAAAGCTTGGAATGGAAGATGCTGCCAAGACCATTAAAGAAGGCGTTGCTGATTTCCAGAAAGGAAATATGCGCCTGGGCCTGGCCCTGACACTGGTAAAAGAACATTTGAAGGAGGCGTAAGCTATGTGTCTTGCAACGGTACAGAGAAGCGATGACAACACGGTCATCTGCAAAAATGTAAGCAGGATCGACGTGGATGGCGAAAAGCTTATCCTACGGGACATTATGGGTGAGGAGAGGACTATTATCGGTAAAATATTGATGGTAGACCTTGGGAACAGCCTTGTTAAGCTGGACTGCCAGTAAGGCAGCGGAAAAGTTGGAGGACTTTCTGCTGTATCAACAACGGTTTTAGGGCTTCGGCCTTAAAAATAAATAAACAAAGCGGAGGTAGTAACTATGAAATTATCTGAGGCAATGAGGAACAAAATGCTCGTTTCTTTTGAGCTGTTCCCGCCGAAGACAGACAAAGGAATGGAAAATCTTCCGGGAACCATTGAGCATCTTTGCAAGTACCGGCCGGAGTACATTTCCTGTACATACGGTGCGGGCGGAACCAATGTGGGCAAGAACATGGATGTGTGCAAAATGATCCAGAATGCCGGTACCATACCGGTCACACATTTTACATGTATCGGCAATACCGCAGAGGGGATCAAAGAACAGCTTCAGAATTACCTGGACAACGGCATAGATCATATGCTGGCGCTCCGCGGTGACCTTCCATTTGGATGGACAGGGACCGGTGGGGATTTCGCTTATGCAACAGATCTGGTGGCTTATGTCCGCAAAGAATTCGGCGATAAGATCGAGATCGCTGTGGCAGGTTCTCCGGAAGGACATATTGCTTGCCGCAGTCTGGAATCTGACATCGCTGTCCTGAAACAGAAACAGGATAACGGTGCTGACTACATCATGACTCAGCTTTGCTGGGATATGGAGCAGTTCAAACGCTGGCTGGACGCTATCCGCACCGCAGGCATCACAATGCCGGTTGATGTGGGCATCATGCCGATCCTGGATCAGGCTGCTACGATCAATATGGCACTGTCACGTAATGGCTGTGTCATGCCGCGTAAACTTTGCGAGATTATCTCCAAAAACTGGATTTTCCCGAACCCGTTCGACAAAGATCCGTTCGATGCAGCTGCTGATGAAAAGAAAGCAGCATTCAAAGAGGCTGGTATCGAGTATACCATCAGTCAGATTGATGAATACCGTGCACTTGGCGTTAATGGTATCCATCTGTATGCTCTGAACAAATGGAAAGACGTATCTGAAATTATTGACAGATGCGGTCTTCGTACACTTGTTTAAAACGTATTAAAATTATATTTTAGGAGGTGCCCTTTTCATGGCACATGTAATTGCAATTGCCGGCAAAGGCGGCGTAGGCAAGACGACTCTGACAGGACTTATCATCCAGTATCTGGCTGAAAAAGGCAAGGGTCCGATTCTTGCGGTAGATGCAGATGCGAATTCAAACTTAAATGAAGTTCTCGGTATGGAACTTGAGGCAACTCTGGGCGATATCCGCGAGGAAGTGGCCCGTGCGGAGATGTCAAAAGAAAATCCCATTCCGGCCGGAATGACAAAAGCAGATTATATGGAGTTCAAGTTTGATGATGCATTGATTGAAAATGATGATTATGACCTGCTTGTCATGGGACGTACCCAGGGGAAAGGCTGCTACTGCTTCGTGAATGGACTTCTGCAGGCTCAGCTTGCAAAGCTGCAAAAGAATTATCCATATATCATCGTGGACAATGAAGCCGGTATGGAGCATATCAGCAGAGGGGTTCTTCCCAACATGCAGACAGCGATTCTGGTCAGCGACTGCTCCAGAAGAGGTGTACAGGCAGTGGGCAGGATCGCGGAACTGATCAAAGAATGTGACATGCACCCAAGGCAGGTTGGTTTGATCATCAACCGTGCACCGGGCGGGGTACTCAATGCGGGCACAAAAGAGGAGATAGAGAAACAAGGCCTCACCCTTTTGGGAATCGTACCGCAGGATGAAACTGTATATGACTTCGACTGCGACGGTACTCCGATCGTGAAGCTCCCGGAAGATTCACCGGTGAGAACAGCGGTCAGGGATATTGTGAGCAGGCTGGAGTTATAAAAACCGGGGAAGCGGACCCGGATAAAAAAGCAAAAAGAGGCGAAAACAAGGAGGATATTCATGAGTGAATTCAAATTAACCACAGTAGAAGAATTTGAAGCTGCTACTGCACGTCTCCTGGAAACAGGTGCAAAAGTCGGCGCTGACGCTTGGCAGTTCCGCGTAAAAAATCAGACACCCCATTGTAAATTTGGTGAAGAAGGCGTTTGCTGCCGTATCTGTACAATGGGACCATGCCGTATCACAAAAAAGGCTCCGAGAGGAATCTGCGGATGTGATGTACACGGTATTGTAGGTCGTAACTACCTGAAATTTACTGCAGGCGGTTCTGCAACACACTCTGACCATGGCCGTGAAATCTGCCATACCTTATATGAATCTGCAGCTGATGGCTGTTATAAGGTAAAAGATCCGGATAAGCTGATCCGTATCGCAAAAGAGTGGGGGATCGAGACCGAAGGAAAAGACATCTATGATCTGGCACACGAAGTTGCTGAGACAGGTCTGATGGAGTATGGTAAACCTTTCGGAACACAGAGATTCTTAAAGAGAGCGCCGGAGTCACAGCAGGAACTGTGGGAAAAGAATGAACTTGCTCCAAGAGCGATCGACCGCGAGGTTTCCTGTTCCTTACATATGAGCCATATGGGATGCTCTTCCAAACCGGAAGCACTGGTAAAACAGGCTATCCGTGCAGGCTTAAGTGATGGATGGGGCGGTTCCATGATGGGAACAGAGTTCTCAGATGTATTATTTGGAACTCCGAAGCCGATCGAGACAGAAGCAAACTTAGGAGTTATGGTTGAGGATAATGTCAATATCGTTGTTCATGGACATGATCCGAGTCTTTCTGAGATGATCTGTGAATTCGCAGATGATCCGGAAATGATCGCATACGCAAAAGAGCAGGGTGCAAAAGGCATCACTGTATCTGGTGTGTGCTGTACTTCAAACGAAGTTGCAATGCGCCGCGGAATCCCCATGGCCGGTAACTTCCTGCAGCAGGAAAACGTTGTTCTGACAGGTGCATGTGAAGCCATCGTCGTAGACGTACAGTGTATCTTCCCGGCACTTGGTCCTTTAAGCAAATGTTTCCACACAAAATTCATCACAACTTCTCCGATCGCTCAGATGCCGGATTCTGAATTCATCAGATTCGATGCACACACAGCAGGCGAGAAAGCAAAATTGATCGTTCGGACAGCTATTGAGAACTTCAAGAACAGAAAATCTGAACTGGTACATATTCCGCAGATGAAACAGAAAGCAACTGTCGGATACTCTACAGAAGCTATCGTTAAAGCTCTGGATGGCGTAACCAACTCACAGGTAGACGAGCTGGGAACCACAAAACCGTTATTAGAGTGTATCACCTCCGGTGTTCTCCGTGGTGCTGTCGCAATGGTTGGATGTAATAACCCGAGGGTTCGTCCTGACTTAGCTCATATTGAACTTATGAAAAAACTGGTTGCTAACGATATCATCGTCATCGCTTCCGGATGTTCAGCACAGGCAGCTGCAAAAGCAGGTCTGATGGACAAGAGAGCGAAAGATGTCTGTGGCGCCGGACTTAAGAGAGTTTGTGAACTGGCTGACATTCCGCCGGTACTGCACATGGGCTCCTGCGTAGATATCAGCCGTATGCTGGTTCTGGCAGCTACCCTTGCAAAAGACGCAGGTCTGCATATTTCCCAGCTTCCGGTTGTTGGATGTGCTCCTGAGTGGATGTCTGAAAAAGCAGTTTCTATCGGTAACTATGTAATCGGTTCCGGTATTGATACCTTCTTGGGTGTTGACCCATATGCTTCAGGATCCAGCGAAATGGTTGAAATCCTGACCAACGGAACAAAAGAGTGGGTAGAGGCTGCATTTACAGTTGAAAAAGATATTGAAAAATTGGGCGATGCTATGATCGCAAAAATCGAAGAGAAGAGAGCTGCTCTTGGAATCTAATCTTTATCAGGAAAGGTGAATGACATGAAAATTGCAGTGACAGGAAAAGGCGGCGTTGGAAAGACTACTTTTGCTGCGACGCTGGCGCGTTTATATGCGGATGAGGGAAGAAAGGTGCTTGCTGCGGATGTGGATCCGGATGCGAATCTGGGGCTGGCACTTGGGTTTGATGATGAAACCCTGGATTCTATCATCCCCATAACAAAGATGCGGAAGCTGGTGGAAGAACGTACCGGAGCTAATGAAGAGAATCAGTTCTACCGGATCAATCCAAAGGTGGACGATATCCCGGATACATATTCCAAAGAAGTGAACGGAGTCAAGCTGCTTGTGCTTGGTACTGTGGAAACCGGCGGCGGCGGTTGTGTATGCCCGGAGCACGTTATGCTTCGCAGAATCATCAATAATTTGGTGCTTCACAGGGATGATGTGGTGATCATGGATATGGAAGCCGGATTAGAGCACCTCGGCCGGGGTACTACGGAATCCGTGGACCAGTTTATCGTGGTCATAGAACCGGGTGCCAGAAGCGTACAGACCTATAAGAACGTGAAAAGGCTGGCAAAGGACCTGGGCGTAAAACAGGTGCGTGTTGTGGCTAATAAGGTTCGGAACGAAGAGGATGAGGCGTTTGTAAAAGGGCACATACCGCAGGAGGATCTGCTGGGATTCATTCACTATAATACCGAAGTGATGGACGCGGACCGTCAGGGTAAGTCTCCATACGACTTCAGCAATACTGTAAAAGAGGAAATTACAAACATTAAACACATAATCGACCAAGGATTATGAGAAGGTCAGGAGGAAGAGAACATTGACATTATTTGAAACCGTATTTAGTGGAAATGACGCTGTCTATGGATTAACAGAAGGCGCTATTAATGCTGCAATCGAACAGCATGGTGCTGACAAAGCTGTCAGCTTCCCGAACACCGCTTACTGCTTACCGTGCTACTATGCAGTGACAGGTGTGAAGGTTAAAACTTTAGGAGAATTAAAAGAAGCTTTAGGTGTTGTAAAAACTTTGATGACAAGAGAGATGAGATTAAATGACGTATTTATGTCTGGCGTTGCAACTGCTCTCTGCGCAGAGTTTATCGAAGTTCTGAAATATATTGACGGTGCAGAACCGTACACAGAGCCCTGCTACGGACATCTGGCAGATGCTGTGATCCGTGAACTGGGTGTACCCCTTGTAACAGGTGATATCCCTGGTGTTGCTGTTATTCTGGGAAGTGCTCCTACAAAAGAGGAAGCAGTTGCCCTGGTTAAGAGCTATCAGGCACAGGGTATCCTGGTAACACTGGTTGGCGGTGTGATCGACCAGGTTGCTGAAGCCGGCATGAAGACCGGTGCAAACTTACGTGTTATCCCTCTGGGCAAAGACGTAACTAGCGTGATCCATGTAGTATCCGTTGCATTAAGAGCAGCGCTTATCTTTGGTAATGTAACACCCGGAGATGCAGCAAATCTGATGAAGTACACCTTCGAGCGTGTACCGGCATTCGTAAACGCATTTGCTCCTCTGGATGATGTGATCGTTGCCTGCGGTGCAGGTGCTATTGCACTTGGCTTCCCTGTTATCACAAACCAGGAAGGCGTATCCACAGTACCGAAGAGCTTGATCTTACAGCCGGATGTTGCTAAATTCAACGCTACATCCCTGGAAGCTCGCGATATCAAGATCAAGATCACCAATATTGATATTCCGGTTGCTTTTGCATCCGCATTTGAGGGTGAGATCATCCGCCGCGGCGACATGCAGGTAGAGTTTGACGGTTCCCGTGTAGACTGTGCAGAGCTGGTTCAGTCAGCAGAGGCTACAGAGATCGAAGACCACAAGATCACCGTGATCGGACCGGAAGCAGATGAAATGGAACTGGGCAGCAAGAACAGCATTGCTTATGTTGTAAAAGTTGCAGGCAAGAACATGCAGTCTGACTTTGAGCCGGTTATCGAGCGTAAATTCCATAACTACATCAACTGTATCGAAGGTGTATACCACACAGGACAGCGTGATATGCAGCGTATCCGTATCAGCAAGGATGCATTCAATGCAGGATTCCGCCTGAAACATATCGGTGAGGTTCTGTACGCATCTGTTAAGAATGAATTTGATGCCGTTGTTGATAAATGTGAAGTTGTTATCTACACAGATCCTGCAGAGTGTAAGAGAATCCGTCACGAAGTGGCAATCCCTACATTCAACAAACGTGATGACCGTCTGAAATCCCTGACAGATGAGTCTGTAGAAGTATACTACAGCTGTATCCTGTGCCAGGCATTCTCCCCGTCTCATGTATGTGTGGTAACACCGGAACGTCTGGGCCTGTGCGGTGCCGTTTCATGGCTGGATGCAAAGGCAACCAACGAGCTGGATCCTAACGGACCATGCCAGGTTATCACAAAAGAGAAATGTATTGATGAGAGAATCGGTGAGTACGAGGACGTTAACGAAGCCGTACGCAAATTCTCTCAGGGTGCTCTGGAAGAGGTATCTCTGTATTCCATCATGGAAAAACCGATGACAAGCTGCGGATGCTTTGAGTGTATCTGTGGTATTGAGCCATTCTCCAATGGTGTAGTTATCACAAACCGTGAGTATGCAGGTATGACACCACTTGGAATGACCTTCCCGGAACTGGCTTCCATGACAGGCGGCGGTGTGCAGACACCAGGCTTCATGGGACATGGAAAACACTTCATCGGTTCCAAGAAGTTCATGAAGGCAGAGGGCGGTATCGAGAGAATCGTTTGGATGCCGAAAGAGCTGAAAGAATTTGTTGCTGAGAGACTGAATAATACAGCAAAAGAATTATACGGTATCGACAACTTCACAGACATGGTTGGTGATGAGACCATCGCAACAGATCCGGAAGAATTAGTTGCATTCTTAACAGAAAAAGGACATCCGGCTCTGGGTCTGGATCCGATGATGTAAGATTTTGGAAGACAAAATCGCTTAATTGTAGTATCATGTAAACGGTGAATGCGCGTTTTACCGTGTTCACCGTTTATAAAAAATATATTAAGGAGGCTAATGAGAAATGCCGTTTAATCAAAAACCACAGAAATTCAATGCAAACATAAACACAGTTGAAATTGGCTGCGGGGACAAAGCAATCAAATTAGGAGGGGAATGTACATTTCCTTTCTATTCCTTTGATGCTCCCACGGAAAATGCACCAAAAGTAGGCGTGGAAATTTCCGATATGGGACTTATCAATGTTCCGGGAATCCAGGAATATTATGCAGGTGCTGCCACAATGGCCGAGATCGCAAAAAAAGCGGAAGCAATGGAAGGTGCGGACTTCGTATGCTTACGTCTTGAAGGCGGGGATCCGAACGGCGCAGACAAATCTATTGATGAACTGATCGCAGTTGTCAAAGAAGTCGGCGAAGCTGTTTCCTGTCCTTTAGTTGTTGAAGGATGCAAGAATGTGGAAAAAGATTCTGAATTACTGCCGAAAGTGGCAGAAGCACTTCAGGGCAAAAATGTTTTAGTCCTTTCTGCAAGAGAAGAAGATTACAAAGCAGTTGGTGCAGCAGCAGGCCTTGCTTACAATCAGAAGGTTGGAGCAGAATCCGCAGTGGATATCAACCTGGCAAAACAGCTTAACGTTGTTACAACTCAGTTAGGCGTAAAAGCTCAGGATATCGTAATGAACGTTGGTTCTGCAGCAGTAGGCTATGGTTTTGAGTACGTGGTATCCACAATGGACCGTATTAAAGGTGCAGCTCTTTCCCAGAATGATAACATGTTACAGATGCCGATCATCACTCCGGTTGCCGATGAGACATGGGGAGTAAAAGAGGCTATGGCTTCTGAGGAAGATATGCCGGAATGGGGACCGCTGGAAGAGAGAGGTATCAGTATGGAAGTACAGACAGCAGCAGCAGTTTTAGCTTCCGGTTCTGACGCTGTCATTCTGAGACATCCCAAATCTGTTGCAACAATCTCAAAAATGATTAAAGAATTAGTGTAATCGTAGAACAGGAGGATAAAAACAAATGGGATTATCAGGTATTCAAATTTTTAAACTGACACCAAAAAAGAACTGTAAAGAGTGCGGCTGCCCAACATGTATGGCTTTCTCCATGAAAGTGGCTCAGGGTGCTCTGGAAATTTCCAAATGCCCGCATATGTCTGAGGATGCTCTGGCTCAGTTATCTGAGGCAACAGCTCCGCCGATGAAGACGATCAAAGTCGGAAGCGGTGACAATGAATTTATTTTAGGCGGCGAGACTGTTTTATTCAGACATGAAAAAACTTTCGTTAGCAAAACAAGATATGCAGTTTCCCTGTGCACATGCATGGATGATGCTGCGATCGACGCTAAACTGGCAGCAATTCCGAAGGTAGACTACGAGCGTATCAGCGAGAGAATGTTCGTTGAAATGATTTACGTGAACTACGAAGACGGCGCTGACAAAGACAGATACGTTGAAATCGTAAAGAAAGCAGCAGCTCTTGGAAGAACTTTAGTTCTAGGCTGCAAAGATATCGAAGCTGCAAAAGCAGCTCTGGCTGTATGTAAAGACGGCAAACCGGTATTAAACGGTGCAGATGCTTCTAACTACGCTGAAATGAGCGCAGTTGCAACAGAAGCAGGTGTTGTACTTGGCGTTACAGGTGCTGACCTGAACGAGTTATATGATACAGTTGCAGCTCTGGAAAAAGCAGGCAATAAGAACCTGATTCTGGATGTTGGAACAAAATCCATCAAAGAAGCTTACGGCAACGCTGTACAGATTCGCCGCGCAGCTTTAAAAGATCAGGACAGAACCTTTGGTTATCCTACACTGGTAAACCTGTCAGTTCTGGCTCATGGCGACAGAAACCTGCAGCAGGCACTGGCTTCCATGTTCACAATGAAATATGGTTCCATTGTGGTTATGGAGCAGCTTGAGTATGCAGAAGCTCTGCCGTTATTCGGTCTGAGACAGAACGTATTTACAGACCCGCAGAAACCAATGAAAGTGGAACCGGGTATTTATGCTTTAAATGGTGCAGACGAGAATTCTCTGTGTCTGACAACCGTAGACTTTGCTCTTACATATTTCGTGGTATCCGGAGAGCTGGAGCGTTCCGGTGTACCGTGTAACCTGATCATCAGTGATGCAGGCGGACTTTCTGTACTGACCGCTTGGGCTGCAGGCAAATTATCTTCCACTTCTGTATCAAAATATATTCAGGAAAATGTAGAAGATAAAGTGAAATGCAGAAAACTGATCATTCCGGGTAAAGTTGCCGTATTAAAGGGTGATATCGAAGCAAAACTTCCGGGCTGGGAAGTGATCGTTGCTCCGTTGGAAGCAGTTCAGTTAGTAAAATTCTTAAAAGACCTGACTGCATAATATGAGAAATACAGGCTGACAGAAAGGAGGCTTTTTCGCCCCCCTTTCTGTCCGGCCAAAATGAATAATTTAAAAGGAGAACTATTATGGCAAAGTTTGTTACAATTGGTGAGAGAATTCACTGTATTTCCCCGTCTATCCGCAAAGCGATGGCAGAGCGTGATCCGGAACCAATCTTAAAACGCGCAAAAGAGCAGTTAGAGGCTGGTGCTACCTATTTGGACGTAAACATCGGACCGGCTGAGAACGACGGAGAAGATTTAATGAAATGGGCGGTTCAGTTGATCCAGTCCAACTTCGACAACGTTCCTCTGGCACTGGATACTGCCAACAAAAAAGCAATCGAGGCAGGTATCTCTGTATACAACAGAAGCAAAGGAAAACCGATTGTAAACTCTGCTGATGCAGGCGGAAGAATCGAGAATATCGACCTGGCTGCAGCAAATGATGCTATCGTAATCGCTCTTTGCTCTGCAGAAGGTATTGCAGCAGACAACGATGAGCGTATGATGCACTGCCAGAACATGCTGGAAAGAGGTATGATGCTGGGTATGGAGCCTACAGACCTGTGGTTTGACCCGTTATTCCTGGTTGTAAAAGGAATGCAGGACAAACAGATGGAAGTTCTGGAAGCAATCAAAATGTTCAGCGACATGGGACTGAATTCCACAGGCGGTCTGTCCAATAACTCTAACGGTATGCCGAAACATATCCGTCCGATTATGGATTCCGCAATGGTTGCAATGTGCATGATGCAGGGCTTAACCTCCGCTATCGTAAATCCATGTGATTTAAGACTGATGGAAACAATTAAATCCTGTGATGTTTTCAAAAACAACACATTATACGCTGACTCTTACCTGGAGATCTAATCGCAGGCAGAATCGTGTAACATAAAAGCGCCGGGGATATTTTTATCGCCGGCGCAGATAAAAATATACAGAAAGGCTAAATTCCTATGTTCAAAGTGACTTTTAAGTTTGAAAATGGCGAAGACGTCACAACTTTCGCCCAGGAAGGAGAAATCCTTTTAGAAGTAGCGAGAAAAACGAATGTGGCTATCGATGCCCCCTGTTCCGGCAATGCCTCCTGCGGTAAATGCAAAGTTAAACTGGTGACAGGTGAAATGAATTCTCCAAAGACCCGCCACATCTCCGATGAAGAGTATGCAGAGGGATGGAGACTGGCATGTGTGAGCAAGCTGACAGGTGATGTGGAGGTACAGGTACCCGACATTGCATCCGCTTACAGAAGCCGGATGAAAGTCGCAGATTTGAGTTCCAAGGAGGAGATTGCCATATTTGAACAGGCAAAATCCGATGTGGAAGCAGCAGGAATTGTCTTGAAAAATAGTCTGGATATTATCCATGTGACCATGGATGAACCGTCTCTGGATGACACCATGCCGGATAATGAGCGTCTGATGCGGGCAATCAAAAGAGAGACCGGTGTGGAAAGGGTGCGTCTGCCCTATTCTGCACTTCGGAAAATATCTGTTGTTTTCCGTGAGAATCATTTTGATGTAAAATGCATTGTGCGCAGAACAGAAGATGATATTTTCGTGTATGATGTCTATGGCAGAGATGAAAAAGTAGTCATCGGCGGTTTGGCTGTTGATATTGGTACAACAACGGTGTCTGCACTGCTGATCAATATGCAGACAGGTGAGATCCTGGGAAAAGCTTCAGCTGGAAACGGTCAGATTCGTTATGGTGCGGATGTTATCAATCGTATTATTGAATCTATGAAACCGGGCGGCAGCGAGAAACTGCAGCGTGCAGTGGTGGAGGAAACCATCAATCCAATGATTGCACAGATGTGCCGTTCCTGTGGATTCAGTCCTCTGCATATTTACCGTATGTGTATTGCATCCAATACTACTATGAACCATCTGTTGACAGGAATGAATGGCGACCCGATCCGTATGGAGCCATATATTCCTACATTTTATAAAACAAATTCACTGTTTGCCTCTGATATTGGAATCAGGGTGAATCCGGATGCCCATATTATACTGGCGCCTAATATTGGAAGTTATGTGGGTGGGGATATCACAGCAGGTACTTTGGTCAGTATGCTGTGGAATCGTCCTGAATTTTCTCTGTTTATTGATTTAGGTACAAATGGCGAGCTTGTATTTGGCAATTCAGACTTTATGATGAGTTGTGCCTGCTCTGCAGGACCTGCCTTTGAAGGCGGGGATATCAGCTGCGGTATGCGCGCTACGGACGGCGCTATCGAGGCCTGTACCATTGATGCAGAAACCATGGAACCCAGTTATTCTGTCATAGGGGATCAGGGTGAGAAACCGATCGGTCTCTGCGGTTCCGGTATCATTGATGTGATCAGCGAATTATTCCGTACCGGTATCATCAATCCGAAAGGAAAGTTTATCCGGGAAGGGAAACGTGTCCGCCATGATGAATATGGCATGGGCAGCTATGTGCTCGCCTTCGAGGAGGAGTCGGGCAGTGTCAAAGAAGTGGAAATCAATGAGGTGGATATTGATAATTTCATACGGGCGAAAGGTGCTATTTTCTCAGCTATCCGTACGATGTTGTTATCCCTTGATTTTGATATTTCCATGATTGATGATGTCTATGTGGCCGGAGGGATTGGCAGCGGCATCAATATGCAGAATGCCGTGAGAATTGGAATGTTCCCGGATATTCCTTTAGAGAAATTCCATTACATCGGAAACTCTTCTCTGTCCGGTGCATATACAATGCTCCTTTCAAAAGAAGCAGAGCAGAAATGTTATGAGATCGCGTCCAATATGACATACCTGGAGCTTTCCGCTGTACCGAGTTATATGGATGAATTTGTAGCATGCTGTTTTATACCACATACGGATACGTCCTTGTTTCCGTCTGTAACAGAAGAATAGAAGTGCGCGATGCGGACTTTTATTGTCACGAATAAATAGACTGACTGAGGTGAAAAGATGAATTTTGAATACGCAAAGGACAGTAAAGAGCAGCGTCCTTATGAACATTATTTGAACGCATACAGAGAGATGGACCCGAAAGAGATCAGCGGGCGAACCGGTATTCCTTATGATGAGGAAAAGGGGCTTTTTACCGTGAAATTGATGGGAAGTACATACCAGGTATCTTTTCCGGATTATGAAATTCATCACGTGGAGGGTTCCGCCAAAGTATATCCTCTGGAGGAGGCCATGAACGCTAAGATTCTCATTGTCCGTTTTTTGACAGAGAGAAGTGCAGCACCGGCATCAGGAAAATTTGTGACCTATCATGATGTTCCCTGGGGTGAGGTATACTTCCGGCAGTTCCAGGGCAGGTGCCTGTTCCGTCTGGCATTTGGCTATGGAAACAAGCTGCCTGTGTTCCGGAAGATTATGGAGCACTTGGGAGCAAAAAAATGTTCAGAGGGAGACTGTTCCTATGAACTGGAATTTATGGACAATTTGTATGTGAAGTTTATCTTGTGGGAAGGGGATGACGAATTCCAGCCTTCTGCACAGATATTATTTTCTGATAATTTTGCCGTCTCATTTGCCGCGGAGGATTTGGCGGTTGTGGGCGATATCAGCATTAACATGATGAAAGCATTGGAAAAAAAGTTGTCTTAAATTAAGATTGTTATAGTAGAGTAGGTATTACGCGTTAAGTGTCATGGGATGGGAAGTTGTCCATGAACGAAGGCAGCCGCAAGGCTCCACGATGTAATATTGCGTCCGCTACTACATTAAAGACAGATATGAATTCTTCTCTTTGGTGTAGTAAACTACTATGCCATAAGTACACAACGAGAAGGGACAGTTATGCTGTTCCTAGGAGACAACAGATGAAGGAGGATTTATATCTGATGAAAAAAGTGAATAATGTGAAAGTTTTGGCATTTACAGGTGTTCTGGTGGCAATGAGTATTATCCTGACCAGGGTAGTTGCGATTCCCATTGGTACCAGTATTCGGCTTACCGTAGGTCAGACTCCGGTATACCTTTGTGGCTTTTGGTTTGGCCCTTTGGTAGGGGGAATCTGCGGCTTTTTATCTGATTTCCTTGGGGCGATTCTTCAGGGTTATGCACCAAATCCCATGATTTCTGTCACTGCTGTTCTGGCTGGCGTGCTGCCGGGACTGTTTCGGCATTTTTATGCAAAGAAACTGGAAATCTGGCATGTACTTGCAGTGATCGTAGTTCATGGAATCGTAGGTTCTCTTGGATTTACATGTCTGGGACTTCATATGTACTACGGAACACCGTGGGCTGTTTTGTATGCCCAGAGACTGGTTCAGACGCCTCTTCTGGCAGCTCTGAATACTGTGCTGGTGTTCTTCCTCTACAAGAGCCCTTTGACTGCTATGGTAAATAAGAGCACTATGCTGAAAAATGGGTCTGTAAATGTAACTGACCACGCAAAATAATTCCCGAAAGGGAGTTGATATAAAGCCGGAGAGATCCGGCGATCAAAGAAAGAGAGGTATGTGAGAGATGGGATTTTCAACTGTACCATGTAATGAATTTGTGGAAGTATTAGCATCAAAAGCACCGGTTCCGGGCGGCGGCGGAGCATCTGCTCTGGTTGGCGCAGTGGGAACAGCCCTGGGTAATATGGTGGGCAGCCTGACAGTGGGCAAGAAGAAATACGCAGAAGTAGAAGACGAGATGTGGGAGCTGAAGAAGAAATGTGATGCTCTGCAGAAAGATTTCTTACGTCTGATAGAGAGAGATGCGGAGGTGTTTGAACCCCTGTCAAAAGCCTATGGTATGCCTCGTGCAACCGAGGAAGAGAAAGCGGAAAAAGCCAGAGTGATGGAAATCGTTCTGAAAGACGCCTGCTCTGTACCCATGGAAATAATGGAAAAGTGCTGTGAAGCCATCGAAGTGATCGTAGAATTTGCAGCAAAAGGTTCCACACTGGCCATCAGCGATGCAGGTGTAGGAGCAGCATTCTGCAAAGCAGCTCTGAAAGGTGCCAGCCTGAATGTATATATCAACACAAAATCCATGGCTGATAAAGCTTATGCGGAAGAACTGAATAAGAAGGCTGACGCGATGTTGGAGAAATATACAAAAATCGCTGATGAGACCTTTGACAGTGTACTTTCCAGACTGAAATAATAGTTACATAGTTTTGCTTTATAATGACACAAGGAAAGACTAGTACAGTATTGCAGAGTGTCATTTCAGAAAAGTCTTATACCGCAGGCGAATGCGATGTAAGTTATGGTATGCCCGGATGGGTATGATAAAAAGATGCAGGAGGATTCATAGAGAATGGCGAAAAGATTACTGGGTAAGGAAGTAACAGCAGCATTAAATGAGAGAATCAAAGCGGATGTGGCAGCACTGGAGGAGAAAGGTGTAAAACCGACTCTTTGCATTATCCGTGTAGGTGAAAATGAAAGCGATATCTCCTACGAGAGAGGCGCAACCAAGCGCTGTGAAACACTGGGTGTTGCATGTGAGAAAATTCTGCTTCCGGCAGATGTAAGTCAGGATGAGCTGTTGGCAGCCATTGATAAAGTGAATAAAGATGACAAGGTTCATGGTGTTCTCTTATTCCGTCCGCTGCCGAAACACCTGAATCAGTCAGTGATTGAAAACGCACTGGATCCGGCAAAAGATGTTGACTGTATGACAGATGGCTCCATGTCAGGTGTATTTACAGGAAAAAATGTAGGCTTCCCGCCATGTACACCCCAGGCATGTATGGAAATTCTGGATCATTACGGAATTGACTGTACAGGTAAAAAAGCAGTAGTTGTAGGACGAAGCCTGGTAGTAGGTAAACCGGCAGCTATGATGCTGATCAAGAAGAATGCAACTGTTACAATCTGCCATACCAGAACTGTGGATATGCCTTCTGTAGTAAGAGAGGCAGATATCGTTATCGTTGCGGCAGGCCGTGCCGGCGTTATTGATGATACTTATTTAAGCGCAGGCCAGACCGTGATCGACGTTGGAATTAACGTAAATGCAGAAGGTAAACTCTGCGGAGATGTTGATTTTGAGAAGGCTGAGCCTGTTGTAGATGCCATCACTCCAGTTCCGGGCGGTGTTGGAAGTGTAACAACTTCCGTTCTGGTTGGACATGTAGTGGAAGCTGCAAAACGTAAATTTGCATAATGACAGCGTAAAAGTAACGGTTTCGTACCTTCACAGTCACAGATAAAGTTCTTGCTAAATGACCTTTACCGGTAGAATGGTTGCTTGGCTGCGGAATGTTTTCTTGCGGTCAGCGCAGTAAATGCACAGATATACGGAAGAGTTACGAGTAAATACATATGTTTTTTACCCCTGGAAATTCACATTCAATTGGATTTCCGGGGGTTTTTGGTTCATGGACACGAAGGAAACTGCACTGTTGTGAGGGGAAAGTCTGAGTGTTCAGCAGTTTATAATACTTTAAGAAATGTTCATGGGATTATTCTTGACTTTTTTCACAGAAAGCAGTATGGTGCCCTATGATAATTTCCGGAGTATGATAAGGAAAACAATGAAGGGTGAGAAGAATGAAAAGGTTTAAAATTCGATGGCTGCTGTTTGTGTTGGCGTTTTTTCTGGTTTATCTAATAGCCGGGGCAGTAGGACCGTTTCTTTACTATAAAAAAGTGGCAGAGGAGACAAAAAAGAATTTTTCTGCATCAGACTGTTACAGCGATACTGCAGGTGTGGACAGAGCAATGCTGCTGGAGACAAATAAAAGTGCCTGGGATGAAAGGATTCGCCTGTTTCATCAGGCAAAAGAAAGGATCATACTCTCCACATTTGATATGAGGGATGGAAAGAGTACAAGAGATTTGCTTGCTGTTCTGTATCACAAGGCAGAGGAGGGCATCAAGATAAAGATCCTGGTAGATGGGGTAAGCGGTACGATCCGTATGGAGGAAAATGAACTTTTCTATGCGCTGTCCTCTCATCCGAATGTGGAGATAAAAATATACAATAAACTGAATGTGGCAATGCCGTGGAAGACGCAGGGAAGGATGCACGATAAGTATGTGATCGTAGATGAATTGGCCTATATTCTGGGAGGAAGAAATACCTTTGATTATTTCATCGGAGATTATCCAAACAAGAATATGAGTTACGACAGGGAAGTGCTCATTTATAATACAGATCCTCAACAGCGCCAGGGGGATAAAAGTTCTCTGTATCAGGTGGAAGCGTATTTCAGCCACATGTGGAAGAAAAAAGAATGCAGGTTATTTCATGATGAGGAAAGTCTGAGTAAGGATGAAAAGGTAAAGAGTATGATTGACATGCTCATCAAAAGATATGAGAAGCTGAAGACCGAGAATCCTGACTTATTCAAGCCCTGTGACTATGACTTGATGACTTGTGAGACTAACAAAGTGACACTTCTTTCAAATCCCACAGGGATATATGGGAAGGAACCGGTATTATTTTATGAGCTGTCCGAATTGATGAAACAGGCAAAAGAAAGGGTTATCATCCATACGCCCTATGTAGTCCTGAACGGATATATGAAGAGGGAATTGACAGAGATCGCAGGAAAGGTTCCGGATAGCAGGATGGTGATCAATTCTGTGGAAAACGGTGACAATTTTATGGCATCCAGCGATTACCTGTACAGGAAGAAAGGTGTTTATAATACAGGTCTGTCTCTGCTGGAGTATGACGGCGGAGTCTCTTATCACGGGAAGTCTGTTGTGATCGATGAGGATATGTCAATTATCGGTTCTTACAACATGGACCTTCGGAGCACGTATGTGGATACAGAACTGATGCTGGCAGTGCAGAGTAAAGAACTTACGGAGGAATTGACCGGATATATGGATGCGATGGAAAAAGACTGCCGTGTTGTGACCGGACCGGATACCTATGAAGTACCGGAACATATCCGGGTGGAAGAAATAGGGGTTTGGAAAAAGATTGCAATGCGGGTAGTCGGTTTGATCATGCAGCCGTTTCGTAGTTTAGTGTAAAGAATATCAAAAGGAAAGGAGCTGGATATTATGTCCATACGCGGTGCTGTTATGGTGCCTCATCCTCCGCTTATTATACCGGAGGTAGGAAGAGGGCAGGAAAGAGGAATCGCAGATACGATTGCAGCATACGAGAAAGCCGCGCAGCATGTGGCAAAGCTTTGTCCGGATACCGCTGTGGTGACAACTCCCCATTCTGTCATGTATGCGGATTATTTTCACATCTCTCCGGGGAGGGGAGCATCCGGGAATTTTGGAGAGTTTGGGGCAAAGGGGGTACGGATTGAGGCGGAATACGATATGGAACTGCGCAGTCAGCTCTGCGGACTTCTGGACAGGGACGGATTTATGGCGGGAACCAGAGGAGAACGGGACCCCAGGCTGGACCATGCCACTATGATCCCACTGTATTTTCTGAAAAAGCACAATGTCAGATGCCGAGTGCTGAGGATTGGATTGTCAGGGCAGCCATTGGAAGCCCATTATCGGCTGGGGCAGTATATCAGTCAGGCGGCAGATATATTGGGCAGAGATGTGGTCATGATCGCAAGCGGTGATTTATCCCATAAGCTTTTAAAGGAGGGTCCTTATGGTTATCAGAAGGAAGGACCAGAATATGATGGAAGAATCATGCAGGTTATGGGAGCCGGAAATTTTGGAGAATTATTTGGTTTCCAGGATGATTTTTGTGAGAAAGCAGCTGAGTGCGGCCACAGATCCTTTGTGATCATGGCAGGAGCTTTAGATGGAAAATCAGTAAAAACAGAGCGCTTGTCTTATGAAGGTCCCTTTGGAGTCGGGTATGGAATCTGTACTTATGAGGCTTTTGGTAAGGATGACACCAGATTGTTTCTCAGGCAGTATGAAAAAATGCAGAGAGAAAAGCTGGAGCATAAAAAGGCGGCTGAAGATATCTATGTGAAACTGGCGAGAAACTCTTTGGAGACTTATGTGAGAACAGGTAAAAAAATTACAGTACCGGATAATCTGCCAAAAGAACTTTGTTTGAGGCGCGCAGGTGTGTTCGTCTCGCTTAAAATGCATGAAAGGCTGCGCGGATGTATCGGAACTATCTCTCCTGTAACAGATTCCGTGGCAGAGGAGATTGTGGAGAATGCTGTCAGCGCAGGGTGCCGTGATCCAAGATTTCCGCCTGTCAGGGAGGCGGAACTAGATAAGCTGGTTTACAGTGTGGATGTGTTGGGAGATACAGAAATCGTATCATCGGCAATGGAACTGGATGTGAAAGAGTATGGTGTGATCGTGAGTAAGGGAAGGAAGAGAGGTCTTCTGCTCCCGAATCTGGAGGGCGTGGATACCGTGGAGGAACAGATATTGATTGCCAAGCAGAAAGCTGGTATTGATGAATGGGAGGAGGGTGTAAAACTGGAGCGGTTCCGGGTAGTCAGACACACGTGAAGATATGAAAGGAATGAGGGGAGCGTCTTATGAGTACAACGTGCAGAGTATGCATGCATCACTGCAGGCTGGAAGAGGGAAAGACAGGAAGATGCAGGGCAAGAAAAAATGTGGAAGGCAAAATAGAGTCTGTCAATTACGGAATGTGTACGGCTCTTGCGCTGGATCCGGTGGAAAAGAAACCGCTGCAGAGGTTCTGTCCCGGAAAAATGGTTCTATCAGTGGGCAGTTTTGGTTGTAATTTGTCCTGCCCGTTTTGTCAGAATCATGAAATTTCCATGTGTGGGGAGAAGGCGCTTCGCTGTGAATATTTCAGCCCTAAGGAACTGGCCCAACAGGCAGAAAAGCTGAAGGCACGGGGAAATCTTGGTGTTGCATTTACATATAATGAGCCTCTTGTGGGATATGAGTATGTGCGGGATACTGCCAGGGAGGTGAGAAGAAGAGGAATGAAAACGATCCTTGTCACCAATGGGGCATTTACAGAAGAGACAGAGGAAGCCGTGCTGCCTTATATAGATGCTATGAATATTGATCTGAAAGGCTTTACAGAGGCATATTACAAAAAGCTAGGGGGCGATTTGGAAACGGTGAAGGCATTTATAGCAAAGGCTGCCAGAGTATGTCATGTGGAGCTTACAACACTTGTGGTTCCGGGAGAAAATGACTCTGCCGGGGAAATACAGGAACTGGCTGAGTGGGTGGCATCTGTGGATTACGAGATTCCGCTGCATGTGACCAGATTTTTTCCAAGGTGGAGAATGACGGACCAAAAGGCAACGGAAGTGGAAGCTGTATACCGCCTGGCCGGGGAGGCAGGCAAGTATCTGAAATACGTTTATACAGGTAACTGCTGAGGGGGACTTTGCTGCCTGCCTCGTCGGCTTCCGCGGGCTTACTGTCCATAACAATAGAATGTGTGCAAAGGCGTTTTCTATTGCTGGAATTCAGGCATATGTTTCCGGTACCAGATTGGGAGCATATTGCGCTGGCAGCGGGGATTTTTGCGCTGTTCGATGCCGATGGTCTGAAAAAAGGATTTCCAGAGGCCAACATATGGGTCGAAGCGGTCTTTTGAGGCTTCCATGTAGGTAAGTTCTTCAGGTGATACAGGGGTTAGGAAGTAGTCGCTGTCGGCAGGATGTACAACAGACAGCATCCGTGTCTTGTCCACGATCATCCAGTGCTCTGAGGGCATACGGTCTTCAAAGTTGGGAGCAAGGATGGTGAGAACATTACATTTTGGTTCAATGATGGACAACAGAATCTGGTTTTTCAGCCGGGAGAAACGGACGAATTCCCGAAACAGGTGTGCTTCATTGGCTACTTTGCGGTTTAGTTCAAAGAGGGCGGAAACGGCGGGATCGCCCAGCATCTGGGAAGTTTTTTCTTTGTAAACAAAGCCCAGGATCATGTAACGGTAGATGATGTCCAGCTTGTCGGGATGGTCCGACATGGCGGCACGGTAGATGTCATGGTAGGATTTTTCGGAGATTTTCTGCTGGATGGAACGGATCACTTTTTGGACTTTTTCTTCATCGGGGTCTATGTGGCGGTACTCACAGAAAAGCTCCGGGGACCAGATGGGTTCGGTCCGGAGTTTTATGTTGCTGTGGCCCAGACGGGCGGACCAGGCGTCGTAGATGCAGGTCATCATGGATTCAAAGGTGTCTTGGCAGGTGAATATTACCATGTGGGTG
>ENA-UAPG01000087-UAPG01000087.1-human-gut-metagenome-genome-assembly--contig:-NODE-87-length-24592-cov-12.597465_pt1 | contig 24592 bp, 16 predicted proteins | sample MGYA00243478_ERZ654573 | MGnify/ENA primary metagenome ERZ654573 (study PRJEB26926, sample SAMN06164711) | human gut metagenome | biome: ENVO:00009003; feature: ENVO:2100002; material: ENVO:00002003... | reverse complement strand
AGGCGATTCTGCATGGATTTTTGCCTGTAACTGTGAGGGTACTGAACAGTTACAAATATTCATAGAACGTAAGCACTATAGATTTTTCTGTGGCCATGAATAAAAAGGTTCCGCATTCACTGTACAGAGGAATGCGGAACCTTTTTTACTGCTGCTGCTGTTCCCGGAAATTGAACAAATCTCTGGGCTGGATGTCCAGGGCATCTGCAATATCAAACAGACTTTCCAGGGAAAGGGATGTTTTGATCCTGGGAGCCTCGATATTACTGATATGGGTACGGCTCAGGCCTACGGCATTTGCTAGCTGTAATTGTGTGAGCCCTTTCAGTTTCCGGTAATACGATATAGTCAGTCCCAGCTCCCGAAACTGGCGTTCTCTTTTCTCGTCCATAACTGCCGTGTCTCCTTTTTTCTTTTAAGTATATCCAAAAGGAAACTTGATAAAAACGAACTGGTAATTGACATTTATAAAACGGCAGTTATCATGTGCACCTATTTTGCCAAATTTAGCAGATATCAGGTGTGCAGATCGCGGCATCTGCACAGGTACACATCTGTTCCAGAGTGAAGACCTTTACAGTGTCCCCGTAAATCGTTTCCATACCTGAGACAAAGTCCGATTTGGCAAAAAGATAATACCAGATTGTACTGTGCGGAAAAAGGCTGGCATGTTTCTGAAGACTCTGCAGGCCCTCCAGGTCGATCCATTCATCTGTCCAGAAGCAGTCACCAAGCAATATATTACTGTCGTCAGCGGCGGCAATAGGTACATACTCCGTACGCTTTCTGGTTGGGTGCTGTCCCCACCAGCTTCCTGCATGGTCAAAAGGAAACGGAGCCTGGCCGAGGGTGCTTATGAGATCCAGATATTGTCTGCAGATATCTTCAAATGTTTCTTTAGAGTAGCGGTCCAGGGAAGGAAGGACTTCCTTGTCAAATACCTCTCTACCGTATCCCATCTCAATGGCACTGCGGTGCGGGGCAGCAAAAGTATACCAGAAACGGAATACGCCGTCAGAGGTCCGGTAGAGGGTCCTGCGGCTTCCCGCGTCTTCGGTGACGGGGATTATCTTATCCACCAGGCCTAACAGATCCAATGTGTTCATGAGACTTCCCGCAGCGCTGGGAGTCAGTTCCGTGCGCTCACAGATCTCGTGCAGTTTCCGCCTTTTGGCGCCCAGGCACAAAAGAGCAGAGTGGGCCAATTCAGGTTCAGACAAATGCACCTTCAAAAATTTTGTGGGGCGGCGGTAAAGCGCACCCTCCTCAGTGAAAAATAATTGATACAGGTTTTCCTGAAAAGGCTTGTCATTGACAAAATAGGCCAGATAGCCGGGAACCCCTCCTGTTATGCCGAAGATGCAGATCTGCTGTTCCACGGGGAGATGGCGGAAGAGCTGGCGTGTCTCGAAAAAGGTGAAGGGTTTCAGGAGCAAAGGGTGGGCAGTCTGGAGCTGTTCTTTTTCGTAAAGGGAGGCGGGTTTACATAAAATAATAAAAAGCCGGGAGTTTTTCCACTCTTTTGTCATATAGGATTGGATCAATGTGGAAAGTCTCCTGTTTTTATTGATCAGATGTGGATAATCGTCAATAATAAAGACAAGAGATTCCTCCCTGGCGGATTTTCCGATGGTGCGGAACAGTTCCGCGAATCTTTTGGCAGCTTTCAATTTTTCTAATGGGCCAAGTACGCGGATGGCTTCTTCTTTTAATGCCAGGAAGTTTTCATTGTCCGTAGTCTCTAAAGGCTTAAAGTACAAAGTCCGCTTGCCGGCAGAAAATTGTCTGAGAAGGGTAGTCTTTCCCATACCGGCATCACAGTAGAGGGCTGCAGACTGAAAGCAGTTCTGCCCATACAGTTCATTTAATTTTGCAAGATGGTTATCTTTATCTAAAAACATAATATCTCCTCGGTATATTCTGCGGACGGGCCGCGGTAGCTGTTTGTTTATATTTTAGAAGGTGTTTCAGGTAAAGTCAAAGCATTTTGTAAGGTTTTTTATAGAAAGTTTAGATTTGATTCACTTTTGTTTAGAAGAAAATGTGTAAAATTATGCTATAATATTTACCAGAAGACATTATGCCCGTTTCCGGGCATTTGTATTAGAGCCTGTTTGGCTGAAAAAGCAATAGACGAGGACAGAAAGGTGCCGGAACATGAAATTAAAGACAAGGATCATCGTTTCTTTTTTTATCATCATACTGGAGCCTCTGCTGTTTACCGGTGTGGCATTCTGGGGATTCAGCCAGTATCAGCTCAAGGCCATAGAAAAACAGTATGGAATTGAGAATGCCACATATGAAAGCCTGACCAACACGGCAGAAGTGATCAACAGCATGACGAGCGGCACGATTGGCCGGTTGTCAGAGGCAGCCAAGGAATCCCCAAAAGATTTGGAAAATATAGAATATTTGGATTCTGTAAATAAGGAATTGGAGCAGGTTCACTCCTATCTTATTGTGCGGGAAGATGATAAGATAAGATATATAGGATGTGATCCCTACCCGTCGGAGCTGATCAGCAGACTGCCGGATTATAAGGACGACAGCAGTGACAGCAGTGACGGATTTTACCTGGGCGGCAAAATAAAAGCTTTGGTAAAGCAGATTGATTTTGAGACCAGCGAACACGGGAAAGGCAGCCTCTTTGTGGTTTCCAGTGTGTTTAAGACACTGCCCCAGATTGAGGAGCTGATTCGGAATATGCTGGCGGCTGTGGTTATAATCCTTACGATCACAGCATTTGGGCTTACCTGGTGGATCTACCGGGGCGTTATCTCGCCTCTTGATAAGCTGCGGACAGCCACCCAGAAGATCAAGGAGGGAAACCTGGATTTCTCCATTGCCAGCGAGGGTGTCAATGAGATATCTGACTTATGTCAGGATTTTGAAGCCATGAGGCAGAGGCTGAAAGAAAATGCGGAGGAGAAGCTGGAATTTGATAAGGATAATAAGGAACTGATCAGCAACATTTCCCATGATCTGAAGACACCGATTACAGCCATCAAGGGATATGTGGAGGGAATTATGGATGGCGTGGCAAATACGCCGGAAAAGATGGACAGATATATCCACACAATCTATAATAAGGCTAATGACATGGACAGGCTGATCAATGAGCTGACTTTTTATTCCAAGATGGATACCAACAGAATCCCATACACATTCAACAAGATTTCTGTTACTGAGTTTTTTGATGACTGTGCAGAGGAGCTGGATTCTGAACTGGAGTCTAAATCTGTACAGTTCCAGTATTCCAATTATGTGGGACCTGGGGTGCTTGTCATTGCCGACGCGGAGCAGATTAAGAGGGTTATAAATAACATTGTGAGCAACTCCCTCAAATACATGGACAGCAGCAGAGAGCGGAGGATCAACCTGCGGGTGAAGGACGTAGGCGATTTTGTCCAGGTGGAGATTGAGGACAACGGAAAAGGAATTGCAGCCAAAGACCTGCCCAATATTTTCGACAGGTTTTACCGCACAGACGCCTCCAGGAATTCTTCCAAGGGGGGAAGCGGGATCGGTCTTTCCATAGTCAAGAAGGTTATGGAGGATCACGGCGGAAAAGTCTGGGCAACGAGCAAGGAGAATATAGGAACGGTGATGTACTTCGTTCTTAGAAAATACCAGGAGGTACCAATTAATGAGTAAGATTTTAATTATTGAAGACGAGGAGGCAATAGCTGACCTTGAGAAGGATTATCTGGAGCTGAGCGGTTTCGAGGTGGAGATTGAGCACCGCGGCGACGTGGGGCTAAAAAAAGCCCTGGAGGGCAGTTATGACCTGTTTATCCTGGATTTGATGCTTCCGGAGGTGGACGGTTTTGAAATCTGCCGTGAAATCAGGAACGTAAAGAATAATCCTGTCATTATGGTGTCCGCCAAAAAGGATGATATAGATAAGATCCGCGGCCTGGGTCTGGGTGCAGATGACTATATGACAAAGCCATTCAGCCCAAGTGAGCTGGTGGCCAGGGTAAAAGCCCATCTTGCCAGATATGAGAGGCTCATAGGGACCGGTGTGCAGGAGAATGACATCATCGAGATCCGGGGCCTGAAGATTGATAAGACCGCAAGGCGTGTGTGGATCAACGGTGAGGAGAAGAATTTTACTACCAAAGAGTTTGATCTGCTCACCTTCCTGGCACAGAACCCTAACAGGGTGTTCACAAAGGACGAACTGTTCAAGGAAATTTGGGCGATGGAGTCTATTGGAGACATTGCAACTGTGACGGTGCATATTAAGAAGATTCGTGAGAAGATTGAATTTAATACAGCCAAACCCCAGTATATTGAGACTATATGGGGTGTGGGGTATCGCTTTAAGGTTTAAAGATACGGAGGTCCGTATAACGGGAACAGGTGCATTCATAGGGGAATCTTATGGATGCATTTTGTTTACGGTTACAGTCTCTATCCCGAGGTGCTTTAACAAAGGGGTATCGGGTGGTACAAAGTCAAATCCCGGGTTAGCCAGCGCCTTGCAGAGCGTGACCTCTGCTATTTGTTAACGAGATTGTTGTTGAAAGCATGATCTTCTTATGTTATACTAAATTCACTCATGAAAAATTATTTCATGAATCCTATGTTTATATTTTTGGCCGTGAGGCCGTCAAATGGGGAATTCCCCCGAAATTACCATATTTAAAACTAAATAACAGTCATTTTTCAGGGGAAGGTCTTGAATAATCTATTGGTTTTTTCTATACTAAAATATAGAAGAAAGCCTTCCTTTTGTCATATGACATATAAAGGGAGGGCATTTATGGCAGCAAAAGAGAACCGGAAATACAAGAACAGTGTATTTGTGGACTTGTTCTTTGAGGATGAATCCGCGGAGGAGAACGAGATTTCACTGTACAATGCACTGCATGAGGAAGTCCTGCCGGTGGGAACCAGAGTACAAAAAATCAGGGTAGAAGATGTACTCTATATGAATTTCTATAACGACATATCCTTTGGTATTGAGGACAAAGTTATTGTTTTCGCAGAGCATCAGTCCACTATAAATGAAAATATGCCGCTGAGAGACCTGTTGTATATAGGACGGGCGTTAGAACAGATCGTTCCGGTGCGTGACCGTTACAGGAAAAGGGCGGTGAGGATTCCGAGTCCTGAGTTTTATACGTTTTATAATGGGAAAGAACACTGGGCGAAGGAGAAGATACTGCGTCTCTCCGATGCGTATGCGCAGAAGGATGGAAATCCCATGCTGGAACTCTGTGTAAAAGTCATCAATATTAACCCGGAGAAAGGTCATGAAATTCTGGATAAGTGTGACATACTGAGGGAGTACAGTGAATTTGTAGAGGTTTTGAGAAAACATCAGCTGACGGGCAGTCCTGATGCGTACAAGAGAGCCATAGAGGAATGTATAGAGGCAGGCATATTGGCAGATTATCTGAGGAAGAAAGGCAGTGAGGTGGTGAATATGCTGATAGCAGAATATGATTATGATCTGGACCTGGAAGTACAGCGTGAGGAGGCATATGCGGCTGGGGAACAGGAAGGCCAGCGGAAAAAGCTGCTGGACTTGGTGCAGAAGAAACTGAAAAAGGGAAAATCCATAGAGGCAATCGCTGAAGAGTTAGAGGAAAGCCAGGAGGAGATTGCGAAAATCATAGAGGTATTGAAGAATTCCTGAAACATTATTGATACAGACACATGCTTTCCAGTGAATCCTATTTATTTTTTCTGCGTGTGCGCACATAAATAAGAATAAGCGGCAGAGGGTTTGCCGAAAAATAAGATTTTATGGTGCGGTTTCCCGCCTTTTGACATTTATGTGTGCACGTAGAAAAGGCTGCCCGGCGGATTCAGTTCCCCTTACAGTCAGCACAGGAAATGGCAGGCTTACTGTGTCGTTTCGTTTTAACATCAAATCTAAGTATTACAAATCAATAAATTTCCTAAAAATCATAAAATCCCCCTATTTTTTTATTATATCAAAAAATCAATTTCTGTTTCCCTAAAATCATCTATTTTAACAGTCGAACATTCTCCCGAAAATCATAATTCTCTCCATTGAGACACCCCCTCCCGGACAATATAATAGAACCATCAACAAGAGATACGAATCCGGAGCGTATAAAATAAGAGAGGAGGAATGAAATTGGGAAAATTTAGGGCTGGAAAGATAAAACCAAAGTACAGGCTTTTTTTCATGGCCCTGCCCTTCATAATCTTTGTATTTGCATTTGCTTATGTACCTATATTTGGCTGGATGTATGGCTTTTTTGACTATAAGCCGGGATTGGCGCTGAGTGATATGGAGTTTGTGGGACTTAAAAACTTTATGAAAATCTTCAGTGATTGGAGAGATTTGTCAAGAGTCCTGCGCAATACGCTGGTTATGAGCGGTCTGGGACTGCTTGCGGCACCGATACCTATGTTTTTTGCTATATTTTTAAATGAGATACGGAGGCCGTTTTTTAAGAAATTCGTACAGACCACAACCACGCTGCCATATTTTATAAGCTGGATCATTGTATTTGCACTGAGTTTTGCGGTGTTTTCCAATGAAGGACTGATCTCCAATGTCCTGAAAATGCTGGGTTCAACAAAGGCTTTTACAAATATCCTGGGAGAGAATGATGCGGTATGGTGGATGCAGTGGATTCTGGGTATCTGGAAATCAGTGGGGTGGAATGGGATCATCTACATAGCGGCGATTGCCGGTATTGACGCCGAACTCTACGAGGCGGCCAGGGTGGATGGGGCTAACAGGTTCCAACTGATCAAAAATATCACGATTCCAAGCCTGTATCCTACCTTCTTTGTACTTTTACTGCTGAGTATCAGTAATCTTCTGAACAACGGGTTTGACCAGTATTTTGTATTCTTCAACCCATTGGTTGCGGACAGGATCGAGGTCCTTGATTATTATGTCTATAAAGTAGGTATCCTGATCAATGACTACTCCTATTCAACGGTGCTGGGTATGCTGAAGACACTCTTCAGTGTGACCATGCTGTTTGGGGCAAATCAGCTTTCCAAAAAAGTCAGAGGCGAGTCAATCGTATAGGAGGAAAAAATGAAACAGAAATTCACAGTATTTGACGCAATCATTTACCTGCTGTTTATCCTGATCATGATTGCCTGTATCTATCCGTTTTACTACGTGGTCATTTATTCCATCAGTAATCCGGAGCTGGCATCCAAGGTGGTTCTGCTGCCAAAGGGCTTTTCCCTCCAGACCTATAAGACGCTTTTTTCTCTGAACAATATCGTGGGAGCCTTTGGGATCTCTGTGGCGAGAACTGTTTTAGGAACTGGGCTGACAGTGGTATGTACGTCATTTCTGGCGTATCTGGTGACGAAGCAGGAGATGTTTGCAAGAAAATTTGTTTACCGCTTTTTTGTTATCACAATGTATATTAATGCCGGGCTGATACCCTGGTATCTGACCATGCGGGCATATGGGCTGAAGGATAATTTCTTACTGTATATCCTTCCCACAGCAGTTTCCGCATATTATATGATTCTGATCAAGACGTATATGGAGTCTCTGCCCATTTCCATGGAGGAGTCAGCGAGAATTGACGGGGCCGGTTATTTTAGGATATTTTGCTCCATTATCTTCCCGCTGTGTAAGCCCATTGTGGCTACGATTGCCATCTATGCAGCTGTGGCGCAGTGGAACAACTGGACAGATAATTACTTCTTAGTAAATGACGAAAATTTACAGACAATGCAGATGATACTTTACAATTATATCAATCAGGCCCAAAATGTGGCCAACGTATCATCACAGACCATGGCTGACACAGCAAATGCTGTAAAAATCACGCCAATGGCAATTAAAATGTGCATTACGGTGATCGCAACAGTACCGATCATGTGTGTATATCCATTTCTGCAGAAACATTTTGTAAAGGGCATCATGATGGGGGCAGTCAAGGGATGAGTGCAGCGAAAAAAATACAGGATCAAGGAGAATGAGTATGAAAAAAAGAATGAAGAGACTTTCTGCCATATTTTTAAGTACAGCTATGGCAGTGTCCATGCTTGCAGGATGCGGGGGAAAAGACGAGAGTAAAAAAGACACCGGAAAAAATACGGAAAAACAGGAAGAGGGAAAAGAGAGCAGTGCAGACGGTGAAGTGGAAATCACCTTCTGGGATAAAGATGCATTGGAGACAGGGCCTCAGAATACCACCATCGCGGATGCCATTGCGGAAAAGACAGGGGTGCGTCTGAATGTCATTAACGGTGATGCACAGAAGTTTAAGGTGCTGCTGGCAGGCGGTGATCTTCCGGGTATTGTAAACAGCAATTACGGGGATTTGGGCGTGGATGCCCAGGCGCTTTTACAGAGCGGACAGCTCATTGCTCTGGATGACCTGATCGAGGAACATGCGCCGAATATCAAGGAAAAATTTGCAGATGCCATTGAATACTCCAAAGAGTTCCTGAGCAATGACGGGAAACTGTATTATCTTCCCGTTCAGATCAATAAGGCAACAGATACGAAGGTAGTGGACCGTTCCGGTGCCAATCTGGCACTGTATACCAGATATGACTTGTATAAGGAAATCGGTTCGCCGGAGATCAAGAGTACAGACGATTATCTGGAAGCGTTAAAGGCCATGCAGGACGCAGAGCCGGAGACAGAGAACGGAAATAAGACCTATGCTATTTCAGGATGGAGTGACTGGGGACTCTGGATGTGGACCATTCCTTATCAGGCTATGTCAGGGGTTACAAACTGGTCCTACGGCATGTGCTATGACATGGTAAATAAAGAGCCATTGGCAACCTACTATTCCGAGCCGTTCTGGAATTGTATGGAATTTTATAATAAGGCATACAACATGGGAATCCTGGATCCTGAAATCTTCACGCAGAAATATGACAACTATATGGATAAACTGAAAAACGGACAGACTTTTGTGACCTATGCCAACTGGCTTTATAACACGGCAAATGACGCTTATGCCGCAGCCGGAACACCGGAAAAAGGATTTGAGATCGTTCCTACGGGCCTGGACTATATGTACGGCGCCTATGACGGCGACAAACCCTTCGGATGGGCACAGGATTATCCTCTGGCTCTGACAAAGAACTGCGAGGACCCGGTAAAGGCTATTGAGATGATTGATTATCTGTTCAGCGAGGAAGGTGCAAGGCTTCTGAACAGCGGTGTTGAGGGCGTGCACTGGGAAGAAGTGGACGGTGTTCCGCAGATGACAAAAGAGTACCGTGACGGTGTGGCTGCCAATGCAACCTATGCACAGAGCGAAGGCTTTGCCTATACCAAGCTTTCAGGCCTCAGTTCCAGCCAGATTTTATCTGACGGTTATCCGGCCAGCCTGTTAAAGGCAGCAGAGGAAGTTAAGAAGTCAACAACCAAGATTGATGAGATATTCATTGCGGACAGCGGTGTTACGGATGCGCAGTATCCGGGACAGGTCATTGAATCCAAGATTGCATCCGGTGAATATAAGCTGAGTACAGAAGTGGATCTGACACCCAATCTTATCAAGGAACCCTCTGACGAGACAAAGAATTTGTCCGCCCAGGTAGATGAGTATGTAAAAGTGGGCGTTGCGGATGTGATCATGTCAGACCCTAAAGATTTTGAAGCAAAGAAAGCATCCTTTATACAGTCAGTGGAGGAAAAAGGATATGCAGATGTAGTGGAAGAGATGGAAGGCATCTGGTCCGAAGCACAGAAGACAGCAAAGGAATTTGCGGATAAATAGAAGGCCCTTTGTAACTGTGAGGGTACTGTACGGTTACGGCCCTTTTAAGGCGCTGCCCTGGGGCGTGTCCAGACACGCTTTGGTAGGGCAGTGCCTTTTTACTAGCAGCGGCACGGCCGGGAATTATTTTTACATTCCCTCGGTCACGTTGACAAGCGACAGTGTGAGGGAAGTGCCGGAACCTTCTTTTGAAGTGACGGTAAGCCCACAGGCATTGCCGTACTGGAGCTTGATGCGGCGGTTGGTGTTCAGGATGCCGATGCCGATCCCCTGGGGCAGGGATGCCCGGTCAAGAGGTTTGGTGCAGTCCTCATTGGAGGCCAAAAGTTCCTGTAGGATTCGCAGTCTGTCAGGGGCAATCCCCAGTCCGTTATCCTTCAGGACCAGGACAATGATATTGTCCTTCCGATACCCGGTAAGGGTAATGGCGTTTTTTACCTCCGGGGAAGGGTTCTGATGGGAAATGGCATTCTCCAGTAAAGGCTGCAGGATAAATTTTGGCATAAGGCAGGGCAGGATGGACGGGTCGATCTCAGATGAAAAATCAATGGGGGTCCCTGTCCGGTAATTCATAATACACAGATAGTTTTTCAGGTAATTCAGTTCGTCCTGTAGAGGCCAGGTAGTCTTTGTATTCCTGAAAAGGGGCTGCAGAAGATTGCCCAGGGCTGTTACACAGTCGGCCACATTTGTAGCTTTGCTCACAATGGCCATCCATTTGATAGTGTTCAGCGTATTGTAAAGAAAATGGGGGCTGAGCTGATTCTGCAGATTCTGCACGGCAAGCTCATGGCGCTCCTCCTGTATGGTCTCATTTTCATCTATCAGATGTCGGATGTTCTGTGACATTTGATTGAACTGGTCTGTAAGAAATTTAAAGTCCGATGCCTCGGCAGCCTCCATTTTAATGCCGATCTGCCCGCTTCCCATGGTCTTCATGGCAGCGATCAGGCTGTTGAGCGGTTTGGTGATGGCATAGATCCAAAACAGGCTGATGATCAGGGCCAGGACAAGAAAGACAGCCAGCAGTGTGATGAGCAGGACCTTTAACTGATGTATATTTTCAAAAAGGATGTCATAGGGCATTTCATAGATAATGGACAATCCGTAATGTTCATAGGGATAATAGATGATCTGGTTGTTTTTATTCAGAAGATCATTGTCCCCCAGCGACAGGGTAAGGTGTACGGTGTTGTCCGTATCCAGTGGACTTGTCAGTGCTTTTGTACCGATAAGCTTCTTGTTTTCGGAGGAGATGACAAGGCTGTGGGCATCCAGCAGCAGGCTTTCCCCTGAGACATTTTTCTTATCATCATGATATAGGGAGCGGAGGTAAGATTCCCGGATGTTGATGACTACATAGCCCGAGGTCTGTCCGATGGTCTGAAGCCTTCTGCCCAGAGTGATGTAGCGGGTATCTATTTTGCCGGAATAGGTTCCGCCGAAGAAATCACTGTATCTCAGACTGCCGCATACCACGGGGCCCCCATTCTCTTCCAGGTCCTTTTTCAGTGGGGTTCGGTAGAAAAAGTTAGACAGGTTCCTGTCAAAGTTAAAATAATTCTTATTGTCACTGGAACCGATGATCACACCGTCGTCTCCGTAATAGAGAATGGAATGTATGTAGTCATAGCTTGTCATCATTTCGGAAAAATAGTCGTATACGTCGTTGACAAACTGCACATCGTCCGGGGAGTTGATTTGATCCAGCTTCATTTCTTCGGAGAAGTAGGAGGATACCAGGATGTTCCTGCTCACGGTGTTTACTGTGTTCAATACAGTGGTGAGATTGACCTCAAGCTGTGACAGGGAGCTGAGCGTGGCTTTTTCTGACTGCTGCAGGAGCGTGGTGGAGGTATAACGGTAAAAGAACAGGGCAAACAGCAGAAGGATAAACACGCTTGTGAGCATAAACGACAGGATCAGTTTGGATTTCAGTTTCAGGCTGATGGCTTTGTCTTTCAGCAGTCGGAACATGGACAGGTACTCCTTTACTCAGTGGATGTAGTGAAAACACAGGATTTTTTATATTCATTGGGTGTCTTGCCTGTAAACTTCTTAAAGGTCTTTCCGTAATAGCCCTCATCAGAGAATCCGCATGCATAGGCTATTTCGTAGGATTTCATGGAAGTATTCTGCAGAAGTTTCATGGACTTTTCAATACGGTAACGGTTCAGATACTCCAAAAAGGATGTCCCCAGCTCTTTTTTAAAGATACTGCTGAAGTAGTTAGGGCTCAGTCCGACCAGGTTGGACACCTCATTCAGAGTGATCTGGCGGTTGTAATTATTTTGAAGGAACTGCAGGGCCTGGAGGATCTCGCGGCTGCAGGACATGCGCTCCTGGGATAATCTTTCCAGCTTCTGTGCATGTGCCACAAACTGTTCCAGCATCTCATAATAGTTTTTACAGGCAGAGAGTGCCTGCAGAAAATCCCGCACCCATGTATAAGAGTCGTCATCACTGGGGCATTGGTTGTGCAGGTAGACAATATAACTGTCATAAAAAATATTCAGCACCGCTTTTGGCGAGAGTTCTTCCTTGAGCTGCTTTTCCAGTGGCTGCAGGAGGAAACCGGATGTGAAGCCGGGGTCCATGAAAGTGTTCAGGGTATGTCTGGTACGTGTGAGCAATGCCTGACACAGAGAGGTTTTCCAAGAACTGTCATAATGGTTCACGGAACCCGGGAAAAGGAAGAATTCCTGCTCTTCCAGCAGGTGGCACTGCTGATACAGGATCCGCAGGCGGGAAAGGTCCTGGGTCATTTCACTGATACAGAAATGCGGGGTGACATTGAAATAGTTCTTCAGCACAGTCTGGATCTCATCCAGCACGCCTGTGATCAGATGAAAGGAACGGGTCTCCTTCTCATTGTAAAAGAGAAGCAGATAGCGGGAACCTGACTCATGTACCACAAGTCCTGATCCGGTCTTTGTCAGGATCTCATTCATGATATTCAGAAGAGAGAACTGAATAAGCTGCCCATGGCTGTCCTGGTATAAGTCCTGAAGCTGTTCGTACTGGTCAACCACCATCAGCGCGGTTACCAGATCGTGGGGATGGATGGTGACGGAGTATTCCTGCAGGGTGGACAGGCATTCGGACAGGGATGGGATATTGTATGTAAGATGGCTCAGCAGGCTGTGTTCCAGAACATCATAGATGTTCACAGGAGCCACGGAACTGCTTTTGGGTTTTGTGACTTTATCCAAGGACCGGCAGGCATTTTTCAGGACCTCTTCCATCTCCTGTGTGGTCATAGTAAGTTTCAGGATATAGCCGCTTACACCCAGCCGGATGGCTTCTCTTGCAAGGGAAAAGTCATCCAGACAGGACAGGATGATGATTTCTGTGTGGCTGCCGGTATCACGGATCTTACGGATAAGTTCGATGCCATCCATAAAAGGCATTTTGATGTCAGTGAGTACCAGATCGGGCTGATGCTGCTCATAAAGTTCCCAGGCAGTCTGCCCGTCGGCTGCCTCATCCACTACATACATATTGAATTTTTCCCAGTCGATGGATGCGCGGATCCCGGTGCGGACCAGCATTTCATCCTCGGCGATCAGTACCTTATACATGTGTAAATCCCCCGTACTTTTCTCAGAAATAATAGGACAGTTAAGCACAGGCCGGACAGAAAAATGCCTTTGGCGGGTCCGGCGCTGTGAATGGTAACTGCGTGATAGATTTAGTATATCAAGAATAGGGAAAATAACAAGCGGTAAAACCAAGGAAATAAAAAGACAGGAGTAAATAAGATGAAGAACAAAAAAGTCAGTTTAGGATTGATAGGAGCGGGCAGGGCGGGAATGATCCATGCCAGGAATTTCCGGGCCGCAGTGCCCCACGCAGTGTTGACCGCAGTGGCAGACCCCTGCAGGGACAATGTGCAGGCAGCACTGGAGGAACTGGAGATCGAGAAAGGATATGAGGACTACAGGGAGCTTCTGGAGGATGAGGAGATTGACGCGGTCATCATTGTCACGCCCACCAAGTATCACTGTGAGATCGCAGTGGCGGCCGCCAAGGCGGGGAAGCATATCCTGTGCGAAAAACCTATGGCCATGACAGTGGAAGAGTGTGAGATCATGGAGGCCGCGGCAAAAGAATACCATGTGAAGCTCCAGGTCGCTTTTATGAGGAGGTTTGACCGTGCCTTTACGGAGGCGAAAAATGTTGTGGACGCAGGGGAGATAGGTGATGTGGTCATGGTCAGGTCCAACACCAGAGGACCCAGCATACCAAAGCCATGGATGTATGACATCAGAAAGAGCAACGGCCCACTGGCTGAGGTGAACAGTCATGATATAGACACGCTGCGCTGGTTTACCGGGAGTGAGTTTAAAACCGTATATGCCATGGGAGGCAATTACCGGTGTCCTGATGCAAAGCAGGATTTCCCGGATTTCTACGATAATGTCATCCTGGCAGCAGGCTTTGCCAATGGTATGCAGGGGATGATAGACGGAGCCCAGGGTGTTCTGTACGGCTATGATGCCAGGGTGGAGATCCTGGGAACCAAAGGCTGCATTTTCCTTGGGAAGACCCAGGAAAGGCCGATCACCGTGTGCCGCAGTGATATGCGCAGCTATGAAGCCTTCACCAACAGCTGGAAATTCCTGTTTAAGGATGCCTATCTGGAGGAGGATATGGATTTTGTGGACTGTATCCTGACAGATAGGGAACCGAAAGTGACAGGACATGATGGGAAAATGGCAGTAAAGGTGGTAAACGCCGGGAACCTGTCTGTGTCCACCGGACAGATCATTACATTATGACAGGGAGGATGTATGAATGAACAGGATTGGGATTTATTTTGCCTTTTGGGAAAAAGAATGGGAGGCAGATTACTGCAGGTATATTGAAAAAGCAAAACATTTAGGCTTTGACGTGCTGGAATTGGCAGCCGGATGCCTGCCGGATATGTTGTCCGCACAGAGGGAGAAAATCGCGGACAGGGCAAGGGACGCGGGAATTGACCTGACTTATTGTATCGGTCTTCCGCCCCGGTATGATCTGGCAAGTGAAGATGCCGCTGTCAGAAAATCAGGAATCCGTTATGTGGGACAATTACTGAGCTGTATTAAGCAGATGGGAGGGGACACCTTGGGTGGGATCCTATACTCCTGCTGGCCCGGGGGAACGGTCACATATGATTATAAGATGAAGGCAAGAGAGAGAAGTCTCGATTCCCTGAGAGAGCTGTCCCGTATGGCAGAGGAATACGATATCAACTACTGCCTGGAGATCGTGAACCGTTATGAACAATATCTTTTGAACACAGCTAAGGAGGGCGTGGATTTTGCCCGTGAGCTGGGCAGTCCGAAGATTAAGCTGCTCCTTGACAGTTTCCATATGAATATAGAGGAGGATTCCTTCCATGAAGCAATAGAGACAGCAGGGGAGCTTTTGGGGCATTTCCATATAGGGGAGTGTAACCGGAAGGTTCCCGGCAGAGGACATATGGATTGGGATGAGATTGTCCGCGGATTAAAGGATATCAATTATCAGGGCAGGATCGTGATGGAACCTTTCGTACGTCCCGGGGGACAGGTAGGAAAGGATATTAAGATATATAGGGACCAGAGTGGAAATGCTTCGGACATGCGGATGGATAGCATGGCAGAAGAGGCACTGAAGTTTATCAGAGAAAAACTGAAGTAGGAGGATATCAGAATGGAAAAAATTAAAGTAGGTCTTTTGACCATGTCAGACGGCAGAGAGTATCTGCATCAGGATTACATACAGTTAAATATGGATTATCAGCAGGAAATCAAGGAGGCGCTGGAGTCTACAGGTCTTTTCCAGGTGACAGCGGGGGATATGCCCCTGCACAGTAATGAGGAGGCAAAAAGGGAAGCCATGAAGCTGCAGAAAGCAGGTGTGGAGGCCACGATCCTCAATTACACAATATGGTGTTATCCCCAGTTTACCGCAGTGGCACAGAATTTTGCTCCCGGCCCGTATCTGCTGTTCTGCAACCTCCATCCCTCCGAATGCGGTATGGTGGGCATGATGGCGGCAGCAGGAACCCTGGAGCAGTTAAATGTAAAATTCCAGAAACTGTGGGGTTCGGTCAAAGAGCCGGAGGTCCTTAATAAGATGGTGGATTTCCTGAGGGCTGCGGCTGCGGTGAAGAGGTTGAAGGGAATGACTTTTGGAAACTTCGGAGGCCGTCCCCTGGGTATGTATACCGCTGTGGCCAACCTGGAACAGTGGCAGAAAGAGTTTGGGATTGACGTGGAAAATGTGGAGCAGGATGACATCATCCGCGCAGGGGAGACCGTGGCGGAGGAAAAGGTGGAGCATGCATTTACATGGCTGGAAGCAAATGTGGGCAGCATCCAGTATGACGGCATTGGCCTGACTCCGGAAAAGCTGAAACTCCAGATCCGTTCCTATTACGGCCTGCGAAAGATCATTGCGGATAAAAGTCTGGACTTTGTGGGGATCAAAGCACACGGGGACCTGACAGACCGCTATGTTACCATGGATATCGCGGAGGCATTTCTCAATGATCCCTATGATTTTGACGGACCCAAGGAGCCGATCGTAGCTGCAACAGAATCCGATATGGACGGTGCCCTGACCATGCAGTTGTTCAAGCTGCTCACCGGAAAACCGGTCCTCTTCGCGGATGTGCGCCACTATGACAAGGAAAATGATGTCTGGTTTTTCTCCAACTCCGGCACCCATGCCACATACTTTGCAGGGGCCTCCATGGACCCCGCAGAAAACCTGAAGCATGTGACCTTCTGCCCGGAGACCCATTACTATCCGGCCGGCGGTGCCAGCGTACATCATTTTGCCCGCGGGGGCAGGGTGACACTTGCCAGACTTGCCAGAAAGAACGGAAAGTATGTGATGACCATCGTTCCGGCAGAGATTGTGGAATTTGAGAAGGAAAAAATGACTGCCATGGGTAATACGACAACACCTGCCTGGCCGGTGGCATTTACAAGGCTACAGGTGAGTGCGGATCAGTTCCTGGAAAAGTTCCCGTGTAATCACATCCATGGTGTATATGGTGACTGTGTGGAGGCCCTGAAACTGACAGCCAATCTTCTGAATATGGATGTGCAGATTCTGCAGCAGGAGGTGTAAACGTGTACTTAGACCACAGACCGGAGAAGATGAGGGAGGAAGATTTCAAAGATCCGCCAGCCCGGTTCAGGGGAACGCCTTTCTGGGCATGGAATTGTACCCTGAAAAAGGAAGATTTGAGGAAACAGATCGGGTATTTCAAGGAAATGGGGATGGGCGGATTTCACATGCACTGCCGTACCGGTATGAATACGGAATACTTAAGTGATGAGTTCATGGAGATGGTGGCAGACTGCAATGAGACGGCAAAGCAGAAGGATATGCTCTGCTGGCTCTATGATGAGGACAGGTACGCGTCAGGATTCGGAGGCGGGTATGTGACCAAGGATATACAGTACAGGGAGAGGTATCTTCTGTTCACCCCTGTCAGACAGAATGGATATGAGGAGGACTGTAAAACTTTTCTGGAGAAATGCGGGCAGGGGGAGGAGCCAAAGGGATATTTTCTCATGGCATACAAGGTGCATCTGGTCCGGGGATATCTGGAAGAGTATGAGATCATAGAACACAGTGACAGCAGCGTTCCATGCGGGGACGGGGAAAAGATCTGGTACGCTTATCTGTCCGTGGATGAGAAAACATCCTGGTGGAACAACCAAACGTATGTGAATACCCTGGATAAAAACGCTCTGGACCGGTTCATTGCGATCACCCATGAGCGGTATTTTGAGAAAGTCGGGGATGATTTCGGTAAGAGTATCCCTGCCATATTTACAGACGAACCGCAGTTCGCGGAGATGGAGAACCTGAATTTTGCGGAGGAAGAGAAATCCGTCCGTCTGCCTTTTACGGATGATCTGGATGAGAGCTTCCGAAGGATATATAAAGATTCCCTTCTTGAACACCTGCCCGAGGTAATCTGGGAAAGAGGAAAAAATGCTGCGGCTACAGTCAGATACCGGTATATCAATCATCTGACAGACCGCTTTGTGGAGGCGTACGCGGCAAATATCGGGAATTGGTGTGAACACCGCGGCCTTGCGCTGACAGGACATATGAAGGGGGAGGAGACGCTCCGCTCCCAGACTGTATTCACAGGGGAGACCATGAGGTCCCTGCGGCATTTCCATCTGCCGGGGCATGATGTGCTGTCGGATCAGAGGGACTATCCCACTGCAAAAATGGCACAGAGCACGGCAAGGCAGTTCGGGCGTTTTGGCGCGCTGAGTGAGACATACGGCGTGACGAACTGGGATTTTGATTTCAGAGGACATAAGATGTCAGGGGACTGGCAGGCTGCCTTGGGTATTGCGGTAAGGGTCCATCATGTGAGCTGGCTCTCCATGGAGGGGGAAGCGAAAAGAGATTACCCCGCTTCCATCAACTATCAGTCACCATGGTATAAAGAATATCCTCTCATTGAAAATTATTTTGGCCGGGTCAATGCTGCTTTGACAAGCGGGAGACCTCAGGTAAAGATCGGTGTCATACATCCCGTGGAATCTTTCTGGATGGCGTTCGGGCCGTATGATCAGACATATGAGAGACAGGAGGCTTTGGAAAACCAGTACAGAGATCTGTGTGATTGGCTTACCTTCGGGCAGATGGACTTTGACTATATCAGCGAATCCCTGCTTGCTGAGGAGACAAAGCCTGCCTTTGATGAGCAGGGATTCTGCATGGGTGAGATGCGTTATCCGGTAGTTTTGGTTCCGGGATGCATCACCCTTAGGGAAACTACCGTGGACCGTCTTCTGGATTTTGCCGGAAACAAAGGAAAAGTGGTGATCCTGGGACAGCTTCCTGTCTGCATGGATGGGGTATTCTCGGAAAAAGTCAGGGAACTTGCCAAAAAGTGTGAGATCCTCACTTTCGAGAAAGGGGCGCTCCTGAAATGCCTGGAACCTTGGCGTGACGTAGATGTACTTCTGGACAGCGGCGGAAGGGCTGACAACCTGGTCTATCAGATGAGACAGGATGAGGACGGGAAATGGCTGTTTTTGGCACACGGATATGAGAAGGTGCGGGACACGTTCTGGAGTATGGTGGACTGTGAGGACTACCCTTATGTGGAGAATATACATTTGCGGATACAGGGAGAATATGACCTGACAGTTTACGATGCCCTGACAGGGGATACAAAAAAGCCGGAATATACACACAGGGATGGCCAGACCAGGGCTGTGTGGGGGCTGGGAGTCCATGACAGCCTGCTTATGAGGCTGACCCCGGCTGTGCAGTCACGGTACGGCAGGGAAACGATAGCAGATAAAAAAGAACCGGCCTGCAGGATCCGGCTTTCGCAGCCTTTGGAGGTCATCCGCCAGGAACCCAATGTGTTCCTTCTTGACAAAGCAGCATACAGGATTGACCGGGAACCATGGCAGCTGGAGGAGGATATCCTGAAGCTGGACAATATCTGCCGCAGACGTTTTGGTTATCCGCCCAAAGAGGAGGCAGGAGCACAGCCCTGGACCATAAAAGAGGAAAAGGGATTTCCGAATGTACTCTCTCTTCGGTTTGACATTGTTTCTGGCATTGACACATCTGCCAGCCTGGCACTGGAAAGCCGGGATGTGACCGAAATATATGTGAATGGCAGTCTGGTGGAAGAAAAAGCCTCCGGCTGGTTTACGGATGAAGCCATTGAGGTGGTCAAGATCCCTCCGCTTCACAGGGGAAACAACACCATAGAGCTTAAAATTCCGTACGGTGAAAAAGCAAATGTGGAAAACTGTTATCTTCTGGGAGATTTCGGGGTGGAGGTGTATGGTAAAGAAAAACGGATAACTGCCGCTTGGGAAAAAATTGTCTTTGGGGATCTGACGCGGCAGGGAATGCCTTTTTACGGGGGCAATCTCACTTACCGATGCAGATTTTGGGCACCGGGCGGCCATATACGGCTGAGAGCCCAGTATTTCAGCGGTCCTCTTCTTGGTGTTGCAGTGGATCATGAACGTGTGGGCAGTATTGCGTTTGCCCCCTATGAGGTGGATTTGGGCCATCCGGAGAAAGGGGAGCATCTGCTGGAAATCACAGCATTTGGAAACCGTTACCACACCTTTGGACAGCTTCACAACTGTGACAAGGATTATTCCTGGTTCGCCTCCTGTTCCTGGAGGACAAAAAACGACCGCTGGAGTGATGAGTATATGCTGAAGGAACTGGGAGTCACGGTGACTCCGGAGCTGTTGTGTGAGGAAATATTTCCGGATGCAGAAAGAGGATGACATATGAAATTACAGTATGCAGCCGGAATAGATATCGGAACCCAGGGAACTAAGGCCGCTCTTTTTTCTCTGGATGGAAGGAAAGTGTCCGAGACATTTGAAAGATCACGTCTCATTTACGGGGGACCGGGAGAGGTGTGCCAGAATGCCGGCGACATTTACGGTTCTGTTTTAAGGACTGTGAGCGGACTGATGAAAAAAGCCAACGTTCCGCCGGAACAGGTGGCAGCCATTGGGATTGATGGGCAAATGGCTGGCATTATGGCTGTGGATTCGGATTTTGAGGCAGTGGGTCTATATGATTCCTGGCTGGATACCCGGTGTGAACCCTATATCAATAAAATGAAAGATAAGGCGGGGGATGAGGTAGTCCGCCGCACAGGAGGCCAGATCACCTATGCACATGGCCCCAAAATCCTCTGGAGGAAGGCGGAGAGACAGGCGGAATATGAGAAAATTGCCAAATTCGTTCTGCCGGGGGTGTATGTGGCAGGTAAATTATGCGGCCTGAAGGCCGAGGATGCCTGGATCGACTATACCCACCTGCATTTTTCCGGATTTGCGGACAACCGGAGGAAACAATGGGATGAGGGGCTGCTCTCTGAATTCGGCATCGGGAAAGAGAGGATGCCTGAAATCGTAAGTCCGTGGAAGATCGTGGGCAGGCTGACAGAGCAGGCGGCAAAGGCCTGCGGTCTGACCCCGGAGACCAAAGTGGCTGCCGGGTGCGGAGATTCGGCTGCCTCCGCATTGGGAGCGGGAATTGTTGAGAAAGATATGATCTATGATGTGGCAGGGACAGCTTCTATTTTCTCCTGCAGTACAGACCGTTTTACACCGGATCTGGAGTCTGAGACCCTATTGTTTTCCCGTTCTGTGATCGACGGGCTTTACACACCCCTGGCCTACATCGGGGGCGGGGGGCTGTGTCTGAAATGGTTTCTGGAACAGAACGGAAAGGACTATGCGTATTGGAATGAACAGGCAGAAAAACTGGAGGCAGGCTGCGGGGGATTGTACTTTGTACCACATTTTTCAGGCCGCACCTGTCCCAATGATCCCCGTGTGAGAGGGGCTTACTGGGGGCTTTCCTTTCAGCATACCGCAGCCCATATGTACCGCAGCATTATGGAGAGTATTGCTTGTGAATATGCATACTATTTTTCCATTTTGAAGAGGCAGAATCCCGGGATATCCCCAAAATATATTTACGGTGCGGGGGGAGGCGCCAGGAGCAGGATATTCTGTCAGATAAAAGCAGATGCCCTCGGAGTTCCTTACCGGCCTCTGAGGGAGGCAGATACGGCGGTATATGCCAGCGCCATGCTGGCAGCTTACGGCGTGGGAATCATAGATGATCTGAAAGCTGCCATGAAACCGTCCCTGGAAGAGGAAACGATTCTTCCGGACAAAGACAGATATGAGATTTACCGGAAAAAGAAAGAAAATTATGTAAATTTATTGGAAACCCTGGGTACTTTCGGGGGAGAGATAAGAAGAGGAGAATAACATGAACAGTAATCTTACACCACAGAAAATTGCGAAAATGATCGACCAGACACTGCTGAAAGCCTATGTGAGCGATGAGGATTTCCAGGCGTTTTGTGAGGAGAGCGCAGCCTATGATTTTAAGATGGTAGCCATCAATTCAGCGCCGGTAAAAAAATGCAGGGAATTCCTGGGCGGCAGTGATGTGCATGTGGGGGCAGCCATAAGCTTTCCTTTGGGGCAGACCACCATCGAGACAAAGGTATTTGAGACAGAGACAGCGATCCGTGAAGGCGCGGACGAGATTGACTATGTGGTAAATATCGTGGAGCTGAAAAACAGAAATCTGGATCATATCCGCAGAGAAATGAAAAGTATTGTGGAGATCTGCCGGAAAGCGGGAGTGATTTCCAAAGTTATCTTTGAGAACTGTTACCTGACCCGGGAGGAGAAAGAGATCCTGTGCGGGATCGCCCTGGAGGTAAAACCGGATTTTATCAAGACTTCTACCGGATTCGGAACAGGTGGGGCTACAGCGGAGGATGTGCGTTTAATGAAATCTCTGGTTGGAGATGAAATCAAGGTAAAAGCAGCAGGGGGAATCCGGGACCTGGACACTGCCCTTGCTATGATCGAAGCGGGAGCAGAGCGGATCGGCACCAGCGCCGGTGTGAAAATTGTGGAGGAGCTCAGAGAACGGTTGGCAGCAGAGAGCTGAGAGGAGGAAATTTTATGACACAGAGGCTGGGAATCAGAAAATCCCTGGACGAGCTGGAGAGGGAGGCATGGGCGCCAAACCCCTCCATGCTGGAAACGCCTGCTGTTATGGTAAAACTGGATACAGACGGGAAAATGATCATAAGTGACAGCAGAAGCCGCGTTTCTCTAAACGGCATCTGGGAGATGGCCTGGGATGGGACGGAAGCCGAAAGACTGGATCTGTCTGTGCCCTGGGAAGACAGCATACCGGCAAATGTTCCCTGCAGTGTACATACGGCCCTCTACGAGGCCGGCATCATTCCGGACCCAACGGTTGGTCTGAATGATAAGACTGCCAGGGAGTACAGCTACAAGACCTGGTGGTTCAAAAAGGAATTTTTGCGGGAGGATGGCTGCAGGGCAGACCAGTTGTTTTTTGAGGGCATCTGCCATTATGGAAAGGTGTGGCTGAACGGCCATTATCTGGGGGAACACAAGGGGATGTTCGGCCGTCCGGTGTTTGACACTGCTCCGTATTTGCAGAGGAAAAACACATTGATCGTGAAGATAGAAAATTCTCCGGCCCGTCCCCAGCCCATGTCCGAATATATGGACAATGACGAGGGATGGCATGACGGTGTTGTCATCAACTGCGTGTATGGGTGGCACTATGCCTGCCTTCCAAGCAGGGGCATCTGGGCACCGGCAGGACTGGAGGAAAAGGAACCTGCCTGTTACAGTGAAAAACCTCTGGTGTCCTGTGGGGATACCCATGGGGGGATTGTGGATATCTGCTTGAAAATCCATGGGAAATGTGGAAAAACTATGATATCCGGTGTGGTGGAGGGCAAAAACCATGACGGAAAAGGCGGGAGCTTTTCTTATGAGGCAGAACTTACGCGGGAGGAACAGGTTGTCCATCTGCGGACCCGGATAGAGGAGCCAAAGCTCTGGTGGCCGGTCAATATGGGGGAACAGAATCTCTACACACTTCGTCTGTCTGTGAAAACAGAACAAGGGGATGCGCAGTATTTTGACACCACATTTGGTATGCGGACCATAGAGATGGGGCCGCTTCCGGGAGGCCCTTATGAGGATAAGCATAACTGGACATTTATCGTTAACGGCCGTCCCACATTTATCAAGGGAACCAACTGGTGCACCCTGGATGTGCTTCTGCGGTTTGACAGGAATCTGTATCACAGATTTTTAAGTCTTGCCAAGGACCAGAATATACAGCTTCTCAGGGCATGGGGCGGCGGTATGCCGGAGTCTGATATATTCTATGATTTATGTGATGAGCTGGGGATCATGGTAATGCAGGAATGGCCCACCTGCTGGGACAGCCAGAAAGACCAGCCCTTTGGGGAGCTGGAGGAGACGGTATTGGTACATATGCCCCGCCTGCGCAACCATCCGTCCCTGATCATGTGGTGCGGCGGAAATGAATCGGCCAGGGCTGACGGGGATGCTATGGATATGATGGCGCGCTATGCGTTTGAACTTGACGGAAGCAGAGGATTTCACAGGACCTCACCCTGGGGCGGCGCACTGCACAACTACTCCACGTACTGGGATATGCAGGATATTGATGTGAGTCTTAATCTGAGATCACATTTTATGGGGGAATTTGGCATGGCCTCTGCACCCAATCACAGGAGCGTGCTGAGATACGTTCCGGCAGAGGAGGCAGAACAGTGGCCGCCCAGCCGTTTTGGCTCCTTCGGGCATCACACACCCCGGTTCAATCAGCTTGAACCTGACGATATGGCACATCTTGGAAAACGTGTCCCTGAGTTCTGTGCAGGGGATACGATGGAGAGTTTTATCTGGGGGACACAGATGGCTCAGGCCACGGCTGTCCGCCACACACTGGAAGCTTACCGATGCAGGTGGCCCGAATCCACGGGTATCTGCTATTACAAACTGACAGATGTGTACCCGGCCTGCTCCTGGTCCACCATCGACTATTACGGTGTACCTAAGTTATCTTATTATGCGGTCAAGGACAGCTACCAGCCCCTTCACGCCTGCATTTTGTTTTCCTCTATGCGGGTGGAGGAAGATGTAAGGCTCCCGGTTTACCTGCTGGACGATGCAGGGAGTCTGGAAGGAAAAACATGGAGTGTAAAAGTGAGAGCCTATGATGAAAACCTGAAGGTTTTCAGGGAGGCCGTATACAGCGGCAGGGACAGCGCCAGGGACAGCGCCAATGTGACCTGGCTTGGACATTTGCCTGTAAATGCATCAGAGGCCGGGGACGGTCCGGTTTTACTGACTACAGAGGTATATGCGGAGGGGGAAAAGGTGGATGACACCTTTTACTGGCTTAATTATCAGAAGAAACAGGGGTGTCTTCTGACACTCCCAAGGACGGTCATTACCTGCCATACAGAGCCAGGATATGCTGTGATCTCCAAC
>ENA-UAPG01000082-UAPG01000082.1-human-gut-metagenome-genome-assembly--contig:-NODE-82-length-25524-cov-9.323766_pt1 | contig 25524 bp, 31 predicted proteins | sample MGYA00243478_ERZ654573 | MGnify/ENA primary metagenome ERZ654573 (study PRJEB26926, sample SAMN06164711) | human gut metagenome | biome: ENVO:00009003; feature: ENVO:2100002; material: ENVO:00002003... | reverse complement strand
CACTTGAATGGGATAATCAATTCATCAGAACACGAAAGGGGAACAAGCATATGACATTAAAAGTTTTTGTTGCAGCAATTATTGCAGTTATTGTCGGAGCAGTAGCAGTAATCGTCAAAAAGAAAAAATAACCCGGCATTGAAATCTGAAAGAACAAAAGTGCCCGCATAGCAGGAAAAAGTTGCAGGGGTAGGCACCTTTTGCGCCTATCCAAAAAATGAAGAATAATAAGGAAGGCCACGACTGAACTTCCATCATGGAGTATTCTGCCATGGCATTGAGCGTTCAATAGCAGTTTAGTTTTTACAGCAATATTAAGAATCAGTTCGGAGAGGATCCGATAAAAAAGATGCCCAAGACGGACATCTTTTTAAATGTATAGATTAGGGTACCAGAGGAAATTCAAAGCCATCTTCGGGTTCCCCAACAGGATAACCGAGAGCGGCAGTTGCTTTCTGTTTGAACAGTTCAAACCATCTGTTCCATTCTTCATCGGATAGTTTGGCATACAGCTGCAGGCCGCTCGGCTCAGCAGATGCTTCAATAACTCTGTCATCTGTACCGTACCACTGCGGGCATCCATCGATATAGCCGTTCCAGTAAGGCATTTGTTTATAAAGTTCTTCCAGTTTGTCCCATATCTCATCTGGTTTTTAACGTAGTCAGCCACGAGATCTGTCTGAATAATTGATTATGGAAGGCGCTCCGGCGCCTTCTTTTATGTTGTAACCCGCTAATTTGGATGGTATACTGAAGCTATAAATTTAAATTTGCAAATAGAGGAGATAAAACATGATTGGAAAAGATGTTCATATAGGTGTAAGCCTGTTAGTGGGTAATATGGAAAAAATGGTTCGTTTTTACCGAGATGTATTAGGTTTTCAAACTCAATGGAATGGTGGACCTTTTGCAGACTTTGAAACAGCAGGCGGTGAATTGTCTCTGTTTATGTATAGTAGAGAAGAATTCGTTAAGGCAATTGCAGAGGAGTATGTACCACCAAAAGGTATCAACCAGACTTTTGAAATCGCTCTTTGGCTGCAGAGCTTCGCTGATGTGGATTCTGAATATGAGCGTCTTTCAAGCTTAGGTGTGAAGTTTCCAACAGGAGAACCCATCACTTATCCTTTTGGTATCCGCAACTTTTATGTAGCTGACCCAGAGGGGAATCTGCTTGAAATCGGCAGCACAAAGGATAAATAGATAGAACCCCAGTATATCGAATGGCTTATAGTCAAATTATCTTTCAGACTGACTTGAAAATCAAAATTCCAGCCTTATATTATTATTAAGCTTAAATTCCGGCTTATCAGGGAATTGGGCGAAAATCAGATTCATGGAGGAAGATATAATGAATAAGATATTGACGTTATTCCTTTGTGCTATGCTTTTACTGTCAGGCTGCAGCAAAAATACAGCAAGGTCATTAATTGAGATGGAATTAACAGATAGCTATGAAACCTCAGACCCATTTGTCAATGAAAAATCAGTTTATGTATCGGATGATATTGATATTCTAAAATTAAATATTTCATTTCAGATGGAGGGGCAGGAGGGTATTTTAGAAATAGCAGATAATGAAACAGATAAGGTTTTTTGGAGCGAAGTCTGGATCGGAGATACTGATAATACCGTATTTTCTATATCACTTGATAATCTTGAAAAAGAAAAAGAGTATGTTATAAGATTCACCGGTACCCAAATTAAGTATACAAAAATAGTCATTACTTCTGACAATACATTAGTAAAAGAACGGACCAAACCATTAAAGAAAAATAAAAATTAGTTGTGTTTAACTCCAGTTTATTAGAAAATTTTGAATTTATAAGGAGCTTCCTGTATAATTCAAATATAGGGAACTCCAAGAAAGAAGGTTGAGAAAAAAATACCTCAGAGTAAAATAAGATTACTGACTTTGAGCGGTTAGTATAAATCTTATTGAACAGAGAGGTATTTGAAATGAATTATAACACACAGAACGCAAAAATTGCATCCATAACTGAAAAAACTTTGATTGTTGGTATTGATGTCGGAAGCGAAACACACTATGCGAGAGCATTTGATTGGAGAAATTTCGAGTTTACCAGAAAACCTTTGGTTTTCAGCAATACAGAAGCAGGGTTCCTTACATTTAAGGCATGGATCGAGGAAATACAAGAAAAGAATGGTAAAACCGCTGTGATTCCCGGAATGGAGCCAACAGGACACTATTGGTTCGCTTTAGGAAAGTTCCTGCAGGACAACGGAATGAAACCTGTGCATGTAAATCCCCATCATGTCAAGAAATCCAAGGAACTGGATGATAACAATCCTAATAAAAATGACCGCAAAGATCCAAAGACCATTGCCGCACTGGTTAATGAGGGACGTTTTTCCTACCCTTATATACCAACTGGGATTTATGCAGAGATCAGAAGTTTATCCAATCTACGCTTCCAGACACAGGAGGAAGTTACCCGGATCAAGAACCGCATTGCCAGATGGTTTGCCATTTACTTTCCTGAATACAAAGACGTTTATGGGAATTTAGAGGCAGTTAGCGGGCGGATGATACTGAAGGCAGCGCAGCTGCCGGAGGACATCGGGAAGTTGGGAGTGGAAGGTGTAAACCAGATCTGGAGAGACGGGAAGCTGAGAGGGGCTGGAATGAAGAGGGCAAAGACCCTGGTATCAGCTGCAGAGCACAGCGTAGGCAGTAAGGAAGCACCGGAGGCAGCGAGAATGGAACTGAAAAATCTGCTGGACGACATGGATGTATATACATCAAGACTGGAAGAACTGCTGCAAAAACTAGAAGGTAAGCTGAAAGAAATACCATATATAGATAAGTTGCTGGAGATCAAAGGGATCGGTATGGTGACAGTAAGTGGATTTATTGCAGAGGTGGGCGACATTAGACGTTTTGACAACCCAAAACAGCTGCAAAAGCTTGCAGGCTATGCGATCGTGGCGAACGATTCAGGTAAGCATAATGGAGAGAGCCGGATCAGCTACCGAGGAAGAAAACGACTAAGATATGTACTGTATGAAGCGGCGATATCACTAGTCGGAAAGAATGCGGAATTTCGAGCGATCCATGGATACTATCGAACGAGAAAAGAGAATCCGCTGAAAAAGATGCAGTCAGTAGTGGCAGTGGCATGTAAGGTGATCAGGGTGTTTTATACGATCCTGACAAAAGGAGTCGATTATGACGCTGCAAGGCTGCTGGGTGATATCAAGCATCCGCAAATGCAGGCAGCATAACGAAACCAATCGATCCAAGTACTAAAAGCACTGCTCTGTCATGGTTGGATTGAACTTTCAAAGAGGATTGAAAGCTGAATCCAGCTATGACAGAAAAGCTGGAAATATCAGGGATGGACCGGAAAAACGTCCACCGAAAGGTGCCGGTACAGGAAGGATATTAACAGGTCAGTAAGACTTAAAATAAAGAATGAGCCAGTAGTCGGCAGAAATAAATACCATAGGGCAAGACCCTGCAAAGGAGCTAAGCTGACACCCTGGATATGGGCAGGCAGAACGAAGGAAGTTAGGACTCACACCGACAGGTGAGATGATCCTGGTAGACACGGGAGGTAAGTTGCCATAGATGGAGGGGCATACACAAGGCCATATAAAGCGGAATAATGAGATGTTTTATTTTGTATACCCAAAACCAGCTATTTTCGTACCAGATACACAGAAATACCCATCTTCGTGGCTCATTCATCTGAGATATGTAACTAAAAATTCCTTGAAAAATAAGGAAAAAACACTTGACTATATAGGGAGAGATATGTTATGGAACATAGAGTAAAGGTTACAATTTTAGAAAAAAAGTTATTTCCTGAATTACAAGCGCAGTATTGCGCTGTACCAAACAGCGGTAAATGCACTTGCTACAATGTGGGCGATGAATTTATGTTTTATCGAAATGAAGAACGAGATGATTATTGGCATATGGGAGCAGGAACACTGATAAAAAGTGGGAAACCAGATGAAGGTGTATTACTTTCTCCTGGAACAATGCATTGTGGGACAGATGGTGTTCCCTTCTGCTCAGAAGCATGGGACGCAATTAGTAGATATATTTATTCCGGGCTTCAAGGTGGAGCAATTATGCATGGATGGATGAATGATGATAAAATCATGATTGCCTGTTGCAGTGATGGTACCAGACCAGTTGTTTTCAAAATCGAAAGAATAGACATTGATGACTGATGTGATATAATATTTCCTGTATAGATTAAAGATAGAGAAATTCCAGTGCTGCATCGTGTTGATAATATAGAATTGAGGAGGAATATATATGGACGGAACAGTAAGAAGCAACATTAAACCAGGTATGAGAGTACAGATAGTACAGAAACAGGATCAGAGAAGCGGGAAATTAACAGATGGTATTGTAAAAAGACTTTTGACCAATTCGGCAAATCATTCAAGAGGAATCAAGGTGATGCTGGAGGATGGAACAGTTGGAAGGGTACAGAATATTTGTGAATAAATTCAGTTTATAAGTTTTTTGTGAAGGCACTTAGCGGTGTCTTTTTTTGTACTTTTTTATAAGCAGTGTGGGAACAGGAACAATTTCATCAAGATCAATGGATTGATCGAGTAGAGAATAACTGCTTGAATGTCTTGTATATTTCAGATATGCGAAATATAATAAGCAGAGGAGGGATGCGAAATGGATTACTTAACGGCAAAAGAAACTGCTCTAAAATGGAATATTTCCAGCCGTATGGTTGCGTATTATTGTAAAGCGGGAAAAGTAGCCGGGGCAACGAAAAAAGGAAAAACCTGGCTGATTCCCATTCATGCCGAAAAACCGAGAGACAATCGTATGTGCGGGAATAAAGTGGTGATTGGAGATAATCCTGAACTGCAGGGGGGATTACGCAAAATCAACAGCATGGATTCTGATAATGTTTCAGTATACTGTATCAGTGACGTATATAAAAATCTCGGTCTGACAAGAGAAACCTTCCGTTACTATGAGGATATTGGGCTGATTACACCGGAGCGGAATAAGAATAGCCAATACAGAGAATTTACTTTTCATGATGTCTCTCGTCTAATGACAATCGATTTTTATAAAAAGCGTGGGTTTGCGCCACTGGAGATTAAGGAACTTATGAAATCTGGCTCGCATGGCGGTTATAATCAGATTAGTAAAAAAATCAGTGAAATTGAAAATAATATTCGAGTCCAACAGCGCATTGTAAAGCGACTTTCAGAAACAAAGGCATTTTGTGAATATGCAGCCCTGTCTGCAAATATATTTTCAGTGAAAGAACTGCCGCTATACTCAGTCTTTAAAATTTTTGACGCAGTATCTGCACTCAATGATTACAAGGACAGCGTACTTGCTTTCATGGATTTACAGGAGGACGACATTTTATCAAGTCTTGTCCGTGCTGTCACATTTGACCGGTCCGGGTACAAAGGGTCAAAGATGTGTATTGTAAAACAAACCTCTCAAAACAAACAAGCGGAGGGGAAATACTATCTTGAACATGGAAAGTGTTTGCATACGGTATTAGAAGCTGTCAGTCACGATGATTCTCTCATGGAAAAAATGTTTTTCGCTGCCTATCAATGGGCTGAAAAAAACAATGCAGTTTTCAAAGGAGTAGTCTATATCTTTATCCGTTTTGTTGAATTGTCCGGGCAGACGGAACGCAATTTTTATGAGATATTTATTCCTCTGAAATAAAGAATAAACCTCCTATTGACCTGGGGGTCACCACCGCCCTTAAACTGATTGGCATAAGGTGGTGGCTCAGATGATAAACGTAAAAAGTATGGTAAGGTGATCCTGCGCTTTTCCTTGCCGTTGTATTTGCTGCGTGAAACAGTTGTTTATTAAAGTCGCAAAGGAGAATGATTATTATGAATCAAAGAAGAACTATTACAAAAGAAGATTCGCGTACCCTATGGGGTTATCTGTTTTATGCTTTTGCACTTGCCTGGGGTACTGAGTTCATTATGATAGCAGTATATCATTTTAACCTGTTAAGCGGCGGAGCAGCATTATTTTTTCATTTCACCATTCTTGGATTCGGCGCAGGGTTAGCTCCAGCTTATGCTGCGTTCATTGTGCAGAGAAAAAGATACCGAATTACAGTAAAAGATTTTTGTAAACAAATCTTATATACTACAGATGTTGGAAAAACGATTTTTTTTATTATTGTATTTGCGTTAATTCAATTTGTGGCATGTGTGGTACAAGAAAGCTATTTGGGGAATCCGTGGTATCTGTTTATTCTCTATATCCCATTGATGATCTTTGGCGGGGGACTGGAGGAAATTGGATGGCGCGGCGTTTTTCAGCCTTTGCTTGAAAAGCGATTTTCTTTCATAATGGCAGCCCTTATTGAGGGAGTCATTTGGAGTTTATGGCATTTGCCGTTATGGTTTGTGCCAAATGCATCCCAAGGAAGCATGAATTTTTTGGCTTTTAGCCTGTATACTGTAACATTAGGTATTACTCTAGCGGCTATATATCGATTGACAGACAGCATTTGGGCGGGAATACTAATTCATGCATGGGGAAATACGGTTTTGGGTGGAATGTATACATTGGCATCTCTTAATAATTTCCCAAATACAAAAACGCTTATCGTCTATGCCATACAGATTTTAGTGATCCTGCTTATCATGACCTTTCAGAAAAAATATGGGAAAGTATCGCAACCGGGTTCCAATGAGTAAAGATCATACTGCTGTGGGTTATGATACTGGCCGGTGCAGGCAGAGGCCAGACCAGAGCACTCCATAGATTTTTATAATGAAAGAGCAGATCAGCGTGTTACATATAGAAATTGACACATAAAAATATATACCGGTATAGCAGGTATTTAAAAGCTTCTCCGCCTTACTTATATCGGAGGAGGTGTAGGAGACAGAAGATCCTGTACATAGGTAATCCTTGTGACAGCCCATAAATATATGTTTCAAATCATTTCCAATTGAAATTTTCCTTTCCGGCACCAATCTCAAAATGATATTTTACAATGCCAGTATCTATTTTGGACATAGGACTCTTGCCTTTTGTGCGAATAGATACGGAATCCCCATTAGCTTCGATAAAAAAAATCTGTTTGTTAAGACCTGTTGGGGCCAGAACAGCGGTATCCATGCCATTTATAAACCATTTATCGCTGCACGGCTTGCATTAATTCTCCTTGCTGTGTCATTTCTTACAAGACAGTAAAAGGTTTATGTGATAAAATAAAACAACCGGATTCCTTTCGCGGTGAGTACAGCACAGAGTTTAATTGGATGAATTTTATGAGATGAACCAGGCGCACATCATAGGAGTGGAAGATGCTGCGTTTGGTTTTGATTTATCCGTGCTGTATGCAGAGCAGTATAATGGACAGGAGATTGGTTCCATACAGGTAATCAATGGGACAGAACAGGAAAGACATGCTTATGAGAACTGCGATTTTGAAACCCTGAAAAGGGTCATGAAAACCTATGAGGAGCAATATTTTGGCTGGAAGGATAGAAATATATTTGAAAGGCAGTGGGTATTAAGGGATTTCCGGAAAACGGTTGGCAGCTCAGCGGATGAAGCCTATACCCGGATAAAAGCAATGGAGGCTGGTAAAGGGGTTTTGTCCACGGGCGATTATGCTTTATTAAAGGCTTTGTCCGGATAGTGGCAGCATCAATATAAGTTGCTGAAAGCATTGAAAAAATAAAGAGAAGCTGCTGGAAAACAGCGATATTATTAAATGCTGGATTTCAGATATTGAAAGTTGTTGTAGAGGAAAATAAAACCGTAAGAGATCACCGAACAAGTGAATAATCTGTTATTTTGCAGGCGATAGCAAAAAAGAAAGAGGGGAAGGTAAGATGTCTTATTATTTTATGGTGGATACTTATATACCGGAAGACGGTTCCGGAGAGTACGATGATTATATTGTCCAGGTTAAGCCTATTGTAGAACAGTACGGGGGGAAATATCTTGTCCGTACCAATACTGTGGTTAGCCTGAACGATGGAAGATGCCCGCAAAGAAGCATTGTTATAGAGTTTCCGGATAAGGCGGCACTGGAACGTTGCTTTTCTTCTGCTGAATGAAACGGGTGAACAGTGTTGACAGCAGGGCGATCATCGTGCCGGGAATTGGGGAGGAAATGGGGCAGTGAAAGTTCACCAGATAAAAATTGATTTTCATGTGACAGAGCAGATCAAGCGATATGTGTATGTATATATAATAGAAGGGAAATGCTGCTATCTGATTGATTCAGGGACTTATGGGAGCGAAGAAATCATTAAAGATTACTTACATTCCATAGGGAGAAGTGTCTCTGATATCAGAGCAATTTTTCTTACACATGCGCATCCGGATCATATTGGGACAGCGGCATATTTTCAGAATAAAGCAAAATGCAGGATTTATGCCAGCGTAGGAGAAAGGCGCTGGATTGAAGATGTAGATCTGCAGTTCCGGGAACGACCGATACCGAATTTTTATCAGCTTGCCGGAAAGTCTTCTGTGGTAGACTGTGTGGCGGCGGATGGGGACCGTATTGAATTAGAGGAAGATTTTACAGTACAGGTGCTCGGCACGCCTGGGCACTCGGCAGATGAGGTTTCTTATATCATTGACGGGTCTGCATTTATTGGCGATTCAGTTCCGGTAACCGGGGATATCCCCATCTATGTAAATAAAGACGACACTTTGGATAGTTTACGGAGATTAGAAGAATTATCAGCAGTACATACGTTTTACCCGGCCTGGGACAAAGCATATACCAGGGAAGAAATGCAGGTAAAAATCAGTGAGGCCAGAAACTTAATCGGTATGTTGCAGACTGCCACAGCAACCGTAAGGAAAGAAATCCCGGGAGGAAATCTGGAACAGATTGTACAGCAGGTGTGTGTAAAAGTGAATATGCCACAGCTGATGCAGAATCCGCTGTTTAAGATGACGATTAAAAGCCATTTGGAATCCTGCCAGGAATAACTGATAAATTTGCCAATCAGGTAGTTAAATGAGAAGTTGTGGAGATAAAAAATGGATGCACAAGCATTTTGGAATGTTATTGGTAATTATAATAAGCAGACGTGGATAATTCAAATTATACTGTTCACATTTATGTTGCTAGCGATTATGTTATCTTATATGCAAAAGGTAAAGTGGGCGGCAAAATTTTCATTAGGAATTGTAAATCTGTTTATTGGCATTGCATTTTTTGCATGGTATGGGACAGAACCTATTCAAAAGTTTTTTGCCTTGCCATTATATCTGCTTTGTGGGGGATTGTTTTTTTACGAAAGTTGGCGCAACAAAAATGATATGATTAAAAGACCAAACTTAATTCAGATTACATTGTTGCTCCTTTATTTGCTTTACCCTGCCGTTTCCATGCTTTTGGGTAACTCTTTTCCGCAAATGGTGACATACATTATGCCTTGTCCTGTAATCAGTCTAAGTATAGCTGTCTACGCAGGATATAAAAGAAAAAATAAGGTTCTTCTAATTTTATTGACTATTTGGGGATTGACTGGGATAAAATCAGTGATTTTCAACGCCTATGAAGATATTATTTTATTGATTGCTGGAATATATGGTGTCTGTATACTGTTCAAAATGTATAGAACAAAGAGTGAAAGCTATTAGTGGGCCTTATTGGTAAAAGGCGCACTCAACAAACGGGAATTTTCTTGTTTGAAAGGAGTTACAAGAAGGAAGGATTAAAATCTAATATGGAGAAGTTTACCCATTGTATAAAAGAGCTTTGGAATTGATTTAATATTACCATCAATTAGAATTTTATATGGGGAGATAGTAAAACATGACAATAAAAAAGCTGTTCTATATTGCTATCGCAGGGAGCGTACTTTGCTTTTGCGGAGATTTATTATTGGGTTGCTTTTACCCTGTGAAAAAGGTAGGGATGTTTCATCTTTTTCTTGCTTTTTCAGAGGAATGGTCAAAATATGTGTCCCTGTTGGGAGGCAGGGAAGACTCATTATGAGAAGTGGTAAAGCTGCTGCATGAACCGGTTACGAATGATTCAGGCGTAGAGACATGCGCCAGTTATTCTGTAAAAGGCGGTGCTGATGGGTAAATATCAAAAGAAACTTATTTAGTGTATTTCGACAAATTTAAAAAGATTGTTTGAGGGATAGCATGACGGAAAGACCGATATTGAATAGAAATTTAGACAGTAAAACATTTCGTGATCATTATTATTTAAAAGAGGAATTGATAGACTTTTGCAGGAAGAATGCGCTGCCTGTTTCAGGAGGAAAGATAGAGATTACAGACAGGATCGCCCATTTTCTTGACACGGGTAAAATATTGTCTGTTCCAAAAACAAAGAAAAAAGTAACTGTAATTTCGGATATTGAGGAAAGTACAGAAATTGAACCGGATATTATCTGTTCAGAGAAGCACAGAGCCTTTTTTAAGAAGCATATAGGAAGAGGCTTTTCTTTCAATGTGGCTTTTCAGAATTGGCTAAAGAACAATAGCGGGAAAACATACAAAGAAGCAATTGCAGCTTATGATCAGATTCTTGAAAATAAGAAAAAGGGTAAAACGAAAATTGACAAACAGTTTGAGTACAATACATATATCCGTGATTTCTTTGCAGATAATCAAGGAAAATCGTTGGAACAGGCAATTCAATGCTGGAAATACAAAAAGCAGTTACCAGGGCATAATCGTTATGAAAGAGCAGACCTTACGGCTATAAAATGAACCTTTTGTGTAAATGCTGTGGTTTTGTTGAAAAAGGGCGGGAAGATTCCATATGGTGGTGGCTATAATGTTGAGTATGCCTTATTCAGTGCATACGCTTCCGCACATCCGCAAGCGATGCGGAACCCCATCAGCGCTGTTAACTGGCCGGCTTCTATCGGAACATTCCGATAAAACTGGTTATCAGAACTTGTTGGGGAGAGGATATCTTACCAGATAAGATATATAAGGGCGTTGTTTGATCTGGAACTTATATAGGGTTACGGATCGGCTGGGTATGAAAGAGGACTTCATTACGTCTTGAACGAAATAAGTGAACTTCAATTTGAGAGGATGGGTACGGTGATGAAACAAATTATTGACTTTATTGAGTCAAATGTGAATGGCAAAACGCTGTTTACAAAGGAATTGGTTTATGAGTTGGAAAATGGGGCATTACAGGGCGTATATTCTGATCAAATATCTTTTTCTAATCTGAAATATTCCCGGAGTGGATTCCAATTGGATATGTTTATTGTATCCAATGAGAAAATATGGCTTATGGGAAAGCATAAACAGCGAGAAGAATTACGGAAAGACTTCAGCGGCGTTTCCCTGTTCCGTTTTGAATTGGCAGAACGTAAAAGCACAAATGGTATTACGGGATGTTTTCGATTTATATCTGCTTCGGGAAAAAATGTTGCGGCAGAGGCAATTGTAAGCGGTATTTATGATGTGCGCCTCGAAAATGATGTACTTAAATTATCGGAAGACCAGGTATTGTACCGAGACCAGCCCATTCAAGGTGAGCGCTTCAAGCCGGTGGCATTTCAATCAGAACATCGTTTTTATACTAAAGACGGAAAGCTGTGTTATGAATATGATGGCAAGAGTTTTGATGTGGATACAAAAACGATGAAGCGCAGCGGCAGCTCTGATGCCTTTCCGCCCTTTGCTTCAATGGAAATGTAAAGCCGTTAATTTTTGATTTACTCAATACGCAATTTGAAATTTATGTTCACTTATGCGAGGGGGAAATTTATTTCTGGCTCTTCTTTTAAGTGCAGCCTGCTATATCCCAGAGTTTTCTATAACTATTTTACGGGATATGCACACATGGCTGCTTTTTTTCTGTGTGGACACAACCGCAGAAGTATTGCAGGCAAGTTTCTTCTTAGTATGCACATAACCGCCGTATATTGGGAGTATTTCGAGGGGTAAATTATGTGGTAAATGTGATAAAATGAATCTTTTCCCTTATAAACAAGTTATGGGATAGGGGTGTCTTTTGCGATGGATGTCCTGCCGGGACAGAAAACAGTACGGGATATTAACGTTGATCGAACATATCTACTTGAAGTTCTTCCTCAAAATGTATATAATATCTAAGATTGCACCAATGCAGGATTTGCAGAAAATCATCCTTCTGTATCGGGCAGTGTCGCATAATGTGGTATAATTATGCATGGTAGTGCAGATTTGAAAAAAAGTGCTATTTGTGATCCAACCTCTGTTTTTGACCCGTTATACATCAAAATCTATAATTATACAGTGCAAATAAGGATATAAAATACATGTGAAAAGAGAGAAATTTGGCATTCGCAAGGCGACTTCAAATTTGTGGATTAGCAACAAAAATGAAAGGAAAAATATGAGAAAACTAGCTTTAAGTGATGAAATATTATTAAAAATCGAGAAGCCGGCACGCTACATCGGCAATGAAGTCAATTCGGTAAATAAAGACATAAGCAAGGTGGACGTGCGGTTTGCCATGTGTTTCCCGGACGTCTATGAAATCGGAATGTCCCATCTTGGAATTCAGATTTTATATGATATGTTCAATAAAAGAGAGGATGTATGGTGTGAGCGTGTCTATTCTCCTTGGCCTGATTTGGATGCGGTTATGCGTAAAGAGCAGATTCCGTTATTTGCGCTGGAGTCCCAGGATCCGATCAAAGATTTTGATTTTTTAGGCATAACCATCCAGTATGAAATGTGTTACACAAACATACTGCAGATCTTGGATTTAAGCCAGATGCCTCTTCGCGCCAAAGACAGGGGAGAGGAATATCCTATTGTCATTGGCGGAGGACCCTGTACCTATAATCCGGAACCTCTGGCGGAATTTTTTGATGTCTTCTATATCGGTGAAGGAGAAACTGTTTTTGATGAATTCCTGGATGCCTATAAGGAATACAAAAAAGCAGGAAAAAGTAAAAAAGAGTTTTTAGAACGCGCTGCAGAAATTCCGGGAATTTACGTTCCTGCCTTTTACGATGCATCCTATCATGAAGATGGAACACTTGCATCCTTTGCACCGAATAACGCTCATGCAAAAAAGGAAATAGAAAAACAGGTTGTGATGAACCTTTCCGATGTCTGCTACCCGGAAAAGCCTATTGTACCATTTATTAAGGCCACACAGGATCGTGTCACTCTGGAAATCCAGCGGGGATGTATCCGTGGCTGTCGTTTCTGTCAGGCAGGAATGATCTACCGGCCTACCAGGGAGCGTGATGCGGAGTTTTTGAAAAAAACCGCCAGGTCTATGCTGGAAAGTACCGGACATGAGGAAATTTCCTTAAGTTCCTTAAGCTCCAGTGATTATTCCAAACTGCCGGAATTGATAGATTACCTGATCGAGGAGTGTACCGCGAGAAATGTAAATATTTCACTTCCCTCCCTGCGTATTGATGCATTTTCCCTGGACGTTATGAGCAAAGTGCAGGACATCAAGAAGAGCAGTCTTACTTTTGCACCGGAGGCGGGGACACAGCGTATGCGTGATGTCATCAATAAAGGGCTTACGGAGGAGGTCATCTTGAATGGTGCGGCAGAAGCGTTTGCCGGGGGCTGGACCAGAGTGAAATTGTACTTTATGCTTGGACTTCCAACAGAGACAGAGGAAGACATGAAAGGCATTGCCCATCTGGCTGAGGAGGTTGCAAAGAAATACTATGAAATTCCGAAAGAACAGCGCCGCGGCCGATGTCAGATAGTAGCCAGCACATCCTTTTTCGTACCGAAACCGTTTACACCTTTCCAGTGGGCTCCTATGTGCCGTAAAGAAGAGTATCTGGCGAAAGCAAAAGTAGTAAAAGATGAAATTCGTGCACAGTTAAATCAAAAGAGTATTAAATACAATTATCATGAGGCAGACGTCACTGTGCTGGAAGGTATTTTGGCAAGAGGAGACAGGCGTATCTGTGATGTGTTGGAAAAGGCTTATAAAAATGGCGCGATTTTTGATGCATGGTCTGAATATTTCCGCTATGATATTTGGATGAAAGCTTTTGAAGAGCTGGGGATCGACCCGGAATTCTATACGCTCAGGGAGCGTCCGTCCGATGAACTGTTCCCCTGGGATTTTATCCATGCGGGTGTATCAAAGAAATTCCTGCGCAAGGAATGGGAGAGAGCAAAAGAGGGAGTTGTAACACCTAACTGCCGTGTGAAATGTTCCGGCTGCGGGGCAGCTTCTTATAAAGGAGGTGTCTGCATTGAAGGTTAGAGTAAAATTTGCAAAAGAAGGGGCTATGAAATTCATCGGCCACCTGGATATTATGCGGTATTTTCAGAAAGCGGTAAAACGCGCAGGGCTGGATGCTGCTTTTTCTGAGGGATACAGTCCTCATATGATCATGTCATTCGCTTCCCCCCTGGGCGTAGGGATAACCAGTACAGGTGAATACTTTGATCTGGAGCTGAAAAGTGTGTATTCTTCAAAAGAAATGGTAAATAAGCTGAACGATGCCATGGTGGAGGGTATGCGCATTTTAAGCGTCCGCCAGGTAGAGGAAGGAAAAGCCGGAAAGGCAATGTCTCTTGTGGCTGCTGCGGATTATGTAATTACTTTCCGGGAGGGAAAGGAACCGTCAGAGGACTGGAAGCAAAGAATTACAGGGTTTATGGACCAGCCATGCATTTCTATTGTGAAAAAAACAAAGAAAAGTGAAAAGGAAGTAGATATTCGTCCGTTTATATATGATATGGAAGAAAAAGAGGGGAGCATTTGTCTGACTTTGGCGGCAGGAAGCTCCAACAACACAAAACCGGAGCTTGTGATGGAAGCTTTCTGTGGTTTTTTAGGCGTACCTTACGATCAATGGGATTTTATGGTGCATAGAAGTGAATTATACGCCGATACCGGCACGGAAGAGGAGCGGAATCTTGTGCCGCTGGAAGATTTGGGTGAGGAAATTGAGTAAACTGATCCTAACCCCTATGGATATTTCCGGCAGGAAACGGTTGACAGCAGCCCTGGTAAAGGATGGACGAATCTGCCAGCTTAATTTATGCCGGTTTGAACATAAGAGTATTCTGGGTAATATTTATGTGGGTAAAGTGAAAAATATCACAGAAAACATCCGTGCTGCTTTCATAGAGATTGCAGATGGCATCATGTGTTATTATTCCATGGATGAGAAAGCAGTTCCGCTTTACATGAATAAAAAGAAAAGCGGAAAGCTGAAACCAGGCGATGAGCTTTTGGTACAAGTGTGCAGGGAGCCGATCAGGGGAAAACTTCCCTGTGTGACCTGTGATCTGAATTTTTCCGGAAGATATCTGGTCGTGACGGCTGTTTGGGCAAAGCTGGGGTTTTCAGGGAAATTAAGTGCAGAGGAGAAAAGAAGACTCAAAGAGATTCTGCAGCCTATTTTGCCGGATGATGCCGGGGTTATTGTACGCACCAACAGCAGAAATGCATCCGAAGAAGATTTACAGTCTGAATTGGAACGTCTTTTAGAATGCCTCCGGCAGGTAAAGGAAAAGGCTGCAACCAGAACCTGTTTTTCTCTCATTCATGAAAATCTGCCGGAATATCTGCAGGTTCTGCAAAATGTTTATGAACAGGATTTAGAGGAGATTGTCACTGACAACAAAGAGCTTTACGCGCAGATCTCCCATTATCTGGAGTATTATGGAATGACGGACAATAGGCTGCGTCTTTATGAGGATAAACTTTTGCCGTTGTCCCGCTTATATTCCCTGGAAACGGTTCTTAAAGAAGCTTTATCTGAAAAGGTTTGGCTGAAGTCCGGCGCATTTCTGGTCATCCAGCAGACAGAGGCGTTTGTGTCCATTGATGTGAACACCGGAAAATATACCGGAAAAAAAGATTATCAGGAGACATTTCGGAAGATCAATCTGGAGGCTGCAAAGGAGATCGCAAGACAACTGCGTCTCCGTAATCTGTCCGGTATGATCTTAATAGATTTTATCAATTTGAAAGAGCAGAAAGATAAAGAGGAACTGCTGTACACTTTACAGAGATACCTGAATCAGGATCCGGTAAAGGGGAATGTGGTGGATATTACAAAACTAAATATTGTGGAAGTCACCCGCAAAAAAATAAGGAAATCCCTGGCAGAAGAGCTTCGGGAAGAATATCAGGAAAGTGTAAGGTAATCATAGTTATGAAAGTAAAATCCATGCTTACAACGCTGTGTTATATTGAAAAAGGAGACAGCTATCTGATGCTGCACCGCATTAAAAAGGAGTCTGATGTAAATAAGGACAAATGGATAGGGGTAGGCGGACATTTTGAGGAGGACGAAAGTCCGGAGGACTGTCTTTTGCGGGAAGTGAAAGAGGAGACCGGACTGACACTCACCTCATACAAATTCAGAGGTATTGTCACATTTATTTTCAAACCCCTTACAGGGGAACCGGACACGGAATATATGTGTCTGTACACAGCAGATGGATATGAAGGCACTCTTTGTGCCTGCAATGAAGGCATTCTGGAATGGGTGCAGAAAAAAGAAGTGCTGAATCTGAACCTTTGGGAGGGGGACAAGATATTCTTCAAGCTTTTAGAGGAGGAACATCCTTTCTTTTCCCTGAAATTAATGTACCAGGGAGATACATTACGCGAGGCGGTGTTAGATGGAAAACGGATACAATGATTTTATGAACACTCATAAGAAAAAACTGAAGCCGGTACATGGGATTCTTCTTTTTGTTCTGGTTATGGTTTCCTACTATACAATTATTGCCTGGATGCAGATGAGATTCGGAATGTTCGGACTGGCCATGACAGAGCTATATCTGCTCTTACTGTCTGTGGGGATCACAGTTCTTGCCGGCGGGGATTTTGCGGAAGTCTTTCCGGTTAAAAAACCGTCATGGAGTAAAATATTTGGGACACTTCTGCTTTGGGCCGGGGCGTATGCTTTGGTCCTTCCGGCAACCATGGTGATCGCATGGTTGTTTCCGGAGCAGATGTTTGGCACAAGCAGTGCCTTAAATGATATAATCGCAAGCGTACCGCTGCTGGTTTCAGTCTTTATTACGGCTGTCATGCCTGCCATCTGTGAGGAAGCCATGCACAGAGGGGTGATTCTTCACAGTCTCAAAAGTCTGAAACGGGAGTGGGTGATCGTGCTGATCATGGGAATCCTTTTTGGGCTTTTTCACGGGAGCGTATGGCGTTTTGTTCCGACTGCGCTTTTGGGCGGTGCTTTATCCTGGCTGATGCTCAGAACAGAAAATATGGTTTACCCGGCACTGTTCCATTTTGCAAATAATTTCCTGCCCACACTTCTTTCTTTTGGACAGACCAATAGCGATACTGCAGCCAGTGCAGAATACTTGATGGAAGCGGGAATTCCGGTGGCTGCCCTGGGTATCTATGTGGCTGTAGGCTGCGCGGCGCCATTTGCTCTTTATACTGCCGGTTATCTGATACGAAGGGAAAAAGGCAGAAAGGTGCCTTATTTTCCGAAAGAACATCAGACTTTTTGGATCGTATTTCTGACGGTATGTTCTGTAGTACCGGCTATGATAGGCGGAATATTGTTTTTGTACGGGGTTTTCTTTGACGATTCCCTGTGGCAGATGATAAGACAGAGTCCCATAGAAAATTTCTCTGTTTTTCTAACAAATTTCTTGTAAAATTTTCAAGTTCATCTTGACGAACAGGTATTCTTGTGCTATTATAAGCAAGTATGCCGCACAAAGAGGTTAGAAGCGCTGTGAAAGAGTCAGCCACCATATTTTGGCGAGTAATGATAATAGGAGGTGCCATATGTACGCAATTATTGCAACAGGTGGTAAACAGTACAAAGTAGCCGAAGGCGATGTTATCAGAGTAGAAAAACTTGGAGCAGAAGCTGGAGAAACTGTTACATTTGACCAGGTCCTTGCCGTAAACAATGATGGGTTAAAAGTTGGTGAAGACGTAGCAAGCGCTACTGTAACCGCGTCTGTAGTTGAAAACGGTAAAGCTAAAAAGGTTATCGTTTACAAATATAAACCGAAAACCGGATACCACAAGAAAAACGGTCACAGACAGCAGTACACCAAAGTTAAGATTGAAAAAATCAACGCTTAATTATGACGTACATTACGTTTTATCAGGACAGTGACGGTGTTGTGACAGGCTTTGACACCAGTGGACATGCCGGATATGCCAGGCAGGGTGAGGATATCATCTGTGCGGCAATTTCCGCTCTTGTCATCAATGCGGTGAATTCCATTGAACAGTTTACAGAGGATGCTTTTAAAGTGGATGTGGACAGAGAAAATGGCGGCATCGTATTCAGGCTGGAGGCAAAACCTTCCAAAGAAGCAGCGTTGTTGCTGAATTCCCTCATTCTCGGATTGCAGAGAATGGAAGACGAAGAAGAAAACAGACAATATATTGATGTCATATTCGAGGAGGTGTAAGGACATGTTAAGAATGGACCTTCAATTTTTCGCTCATAAAAAAGGTGTAGGTTCTACCAAGAACGGTAGAGATTCCGAATCCAAAAGACTGGGTGCAAAAAGAGCAGACGGACAGTTTGTAAAAGCCGGAAACATCCTTTACAGACAGCGCGGAACAAAAATTCATCCGGGTGTGAATGTAGGACGCGGTGGCGACGACACTTTATTTGCATTAGTAGATGGTGTTGTTCGTTTTGAAAGAAAAGGCAGAGACAAAAAACAGGTTTCTGTAGTACCGGTAACAGCAGAGTAACAATAGAATTTACGCTTGGCGGATTTTCTGTTGTAGTGAATTAAGGGAGGCTTCAAATCGTTCTGGTTTGAAGCCGCTTTTTTTAGCAATATATCTGCCAAGGCAGATTTAGAAAGTCAGAGGTTTTTATGTTTGCAGACAGAGCAAAAATCACAATCCGTTCCGGAAAAGGCGGAGACGGCCATGTGAGTTTCCGAAGAGAACTGTATGTTGCCAATGGCGGTCCTGATGGTGGAGACGGCGGCAGAGGCGGAGATGTTATCTTTGAAGTGGATAAAGGTCTGAATGCCCTGACCGATTATCGGCATAAACGCAAATATGCGGCAGAGAACGGACAGGAAGGCGGCAAGAAAAGATGTCATGGCGCCGACGGCAAGGACATTATCCTGAAAGTTCCGGAAGGAACCGTGATCAAGGACGCAGATTCCGGCAAAGTCATTGCTGACATGTCAGGAGAAAACAAAAGACAAATCGTATTAAAAGGCGGAAGAGGCGGCAAAGGGAATATGAACTATGCCACAGCTACCATGCAGGTGCCCAAATATGCCCAGCCGGGACAGCCGGCGCAGGAGCTGGCTGTTATGCTGGAGCTGAAAGTGATAGCGGATGTGGGACTGATTGGATTTCCCAATGTGGGAAAATCAACGCTGCTTACAAGAGTGAGCAATGCCAGACCGCAGATTGCCAATTATCACTTTACAACGATTAATCCTCATCTGGGAGTGGTGGATTTGGAAGGCTGTGACGGATTTGTCATCGCAGATATTCCAGGTTTGATCGAAGGGGCCTCAGAGGGTGTGGGACTTGGTCATCAGTTTCTGCGCCATATTGAGAGAACCCGTGTGTTGATCCATCTGGTGGATGCGGCATCCACAGAGGGAAGAGACCCCATTGATGATATTTATAAAATTAACAAGGAACTGGAAGCCTATGATCCTAAACTCATGGAACGTCCCCAGGTGATCGCAGCCAACAAGACGGACATGATCTACAGTGAGGATGAAGACCCGGTTGAGCGCATCAGACAGGAGTTTGAGCCTCAGGGAATCAAAGTGTTCTCCATTTCTGCGGCAACAGGAAAAGGCCTGAAGGAGCTTCTTTATCACGTGAAGAGCCTTCTGGATAAGATTGATAAGGAACCGGTTATTTTTGAACAGGAATTTTTCCCGGAAGATATGCTGATCGCTGAAAATCTTCCATACACCGTAAAACAGGATGAAGAGGACGAGCACTTGTTTTATATTGAAGGGCCAAAGATTGAGAAGATGCTGGGTTATACCAATCTGGATTCAGAAAAGGGATTTTCTTTCTTCCAGAGATTCTTAAAGGATAGTGGTATTCTGGCAGACCTGGAAGCAGCCGGAATTGAAGAGGGCGACACTGTACGGATGTATGGCTTTGATTTTGATTATTACAAATAGGAGATAACATGACAAGTAAACAGAGGGCTTATTTAAAAAGTCTTGCGATGACCATGGATCCCATCCTGCAGATTGGAAAATCCAGCCTGACACCGGAGAATACGGCGTCTGTAGCGGAAGCGCTGGAAGCCAGAGAACTGATTAAGATAAATGTACTTCAGAACTGTATGGACGATCCGAAGCAAATTGCAGAGGTGCTGGCTGAGAGGACAAAATCCCAGGTGGTACAGGTGATTGGCAAGAAAATAGTTTTATATAAAGAAGGAAAAAAAGAAAAGAAGAAAATATTTCTTCCATAATAGGATATCCTGATAAGAGGAACAGTCATGTGCGAGAAAAGAAAACGAGTGGGCATCATGGGAGGGACATTTGATCCCATCCATATTGGACATCTGATTTTGGGCGAGACAGCCTATGAGCAGTTTGACTTAGACCAGGTACTTTTTATGCCTGCAGGAAATCCTCCCCATAAGAGAAGGCGCCTTCACAGGGCAACGGATGAACAGCGCAGCGAAATGGTGAGAAGAGCAATTGCTTCAAATCCGCACTTCTCCCTCTCTTTGGAGGAGATGAATGAAGATGGATTCACATACACGTACAGAACTCTGGAGCGTTTGAAGGCAGAGCACCCGGATACAGATTATTTTTTTATACTGGGTGCGGATTCTCTTTTTGATTTTGACAAATGGAGGGAGCCTGGAAGAATATGCAGGGCGTGTACCGTGGTGGCGGCAACGCGAAATCATACCAGCCAGGAACGTCTGGATGAAGCGATCCGTTTCCTGGAGGAGAAATACAGCGGAACTTTCCGCAAACTGAATTCCCTGAATATTGATATATCGTCAGCCATGCTCCGCTCTTGGATCGCGGGACAGAGGACAATAAAGTATTATGTGCCTGACAATGTGATCGCATATATCAGGGAGAACCATATTTACGAGGAATGTGATACAGATGAATTATGATTTGAAAGCCTTTTCAAAAAAGCTGAAGAAACATCTCGATGAAGAGCGTTATATACACACTCTTGGGGTTATGTATACAGCGGCGGCTTTGGCTATGGCCCACGGCGGTGATTTGGAAAAGGCCCAGACAGCAGGGCTGCTTCATGACTGTGCAAAATGTATACCTAACGATAAGAAGCTGAAGCTGTGTGAAAAAAAGAATATTCCGGTTTCGGAGATAGAAAAACAAGCACCATTTCTTCTGCATGCAAAACTTGGAGTTTATATAGCCAGGAAAAAATATGATGTAGAGGATAAAGAGATTCTGTCTGCTGTCCGCTGGCACACTACAGGCAAGCCTGAGATGTCACAGCTTGAACAAATCATATATCTGGCAGACTATATAGAGCCTGCCAGAGATAAGGCACCAAATCTGCTTAAAGTACGCAGACTAGCTTTCGAGGATCTGGATGAGTGTATGTATGAGGTGTTAAAGGATACACTGGACTATCTTGGCAGCAATCCAAAGACTCTGGATCCTGCTACAAAAGAAGCATTTATTTATTACGAGAAAATTCATAACAGTAAAATACAGAAGGAGGCGAATATATGAACAGCAAAGAAATTGCGCGGATGGCATGTGAGGCACTGGAAGACAAAAAAGCGCTGGAAGTAAAGATTATCAATATTGAAAAGGTATCTACTCTGGCAGATTATTTTATTATTGCCAGCGGAAGCAACCGGAATCAGGTACAGGCTATGGCAGATAATGTGGAAGAAATTCTTGGAAAAGCACAGATTGAGCCAAAACAGATTGAAGGTTATCAAAATGCAAACTGGATTCTGATGGATTACAGGGATGTGGTTATCCATATCTTTGATGAAGAAAACCGCCTTTTCTACGATTTGGAAAGAATCTGGAGAGATGGTTCCCTGATTGAAAAAGAAGAACTGGATAAATAGATAAATAGAAACCACGCCTTGCCGGTTATCTATTATCATGGTTAATTATAAGAGCTGCCGTGTAGAAGGAGAATTCTGCACGGCGGCTTTTATATTATACTGTGTTGTATGTACCTTGTCTCTGATGACGAGAATTTTGCGGTTTAACATTATTTCATGAATCGGAAAACCCCAATTACCTTTCCCAGTACCTGGAACTGCTGCTCCGGATATATCACAATAGGATCCATATAGTCGTTCTCCGGCTGGAGGCGGATATAGTCTTTTTCTTTATAAAATGTTTTGATCGTTGCTGAGTCATCAACCAAAGCAACAATCTTATCGCCGTTCTCGGCATTCTCCTGTTTCTCGACCACTACATAGTCTCCGCTGAATATACCTGCATTGACCATACTGTCCCCCTGTACGACCAGCATAAATGTCTGTTTGTTGGGCATATATTCAGACGGGATTGGGAAATAGCCTTCTACGTTTTGTACGGCAAGCAGCGGTTCTCCGGCTGCGACCTTGCCGATGATCGGTACATTTATGGTCTCTCTTCTGACGAGATTGAAGTTATCATCTACAATTTCAATTGCCCGCGGCTTGGTGGGGTCTCTTCTTATATATCCGTTTTTCTCCAGCGTTTCCAGATGGGAGTGTACAGAAGAGGTGGACTTTAAATTGACTGCCTCACAGATTTCACGTACAGACGGCGGAAAACCGCGGTTAAGGATTTCGTTCTTCATATATTCTAAAATTTCGGATTGTTTTTTGCTGATTTTTCCATATGACATATGTAATACCTCCGGTTCTGATCTGATTGGGGTGTGTTTTTGGAGCGATATGGTTTGCTGCCCATGCAATTACTTAAAAATATAATAACATATTTTGATATGAAATGCAAACAGATATTCGGAATATTTGTTCGATTACTATTGACAAACGTGTGTTCTTGTATTATGATTGGTTATAGAAAATAGAACGCATGTTCGCGAACATATATTTGCATGTACGAAGGAGAAAAGCTATGAGGGAAAGCAGAAAAAGAGCAAGAAGACGGAGAACAAACAGAGCAAAACTTTTGGGGATCGGTTTTTTAGCTTTGGTGATAACATTGATTTTTTCCATCCGGGCAGCCGCTACAGCCAATGCGGGAACTGCTGACAGCAGCCGGACCAAATATTATGCCAGTATCCAGATAGAGAAAGGTACCAGTCTATGGAAGATAGCTGGTGATTATATGACGGAAGAATACCATTCTGAGCAGGAATATATAGAGGAAGTAATGCAGATGAATCATTTGGAAAGTGATATTATCTATGAAGGTGCTTATCTTTGTGTTCCTTATTATTCTTCCGAACAAAAGTGAGGGGGAGCTGTGCGTGGAATATAAAGCTTCTGTCTGCAGACAGCGGTTTTGGGTGCTGTTTTCCATAGGGATGCCATACGATACGCTTCAAGACCGGCCTTACGCACCTCGGCGCTAAACAGGTGTATTTCCCAGGTGCTGCACGATGCGCGCAAAATCCCAAAATCCTAGGTTGGCTGGCTCCGGAATGCAGTTAGTAGTATTCCTTGCCCAGCAAGACAGAACGGCCATAATGGGCGTACCGGTGCATTGCGAAGCGTGTTGCTGAAAAAAATGTAATTTGATCAAACTGTGAACAGTGACATATGAAACATTGTTTGTATGTATATGGTCATGTCCGCTTTTTTGTGATAAGATAAAAATCAAGTATAGGAAGGCTGCTGTTCAAAGGGATGGGATTTTACAGTATGTGAGCAGTGGCATCCGGTTACTATACGGCAATATAGCACAGATGATAAATCACAATAGAGACGGGCGGATACGTGCAGAGGGAAATTTATGAATCGAAAGAAAGTGACATCAACAGATGTGGCCAAGAGGGCAGGGGTATCCCAGGCCACAGTATCAATGGTTCTGAATCAGAAGTACAATGTCTCCTTTTCCAGAGAGACCATCAAAAAAGTTGAACAGGCAGCAAAGGAATTAGGATATACCAATGAGAAGAAACCGCGTGCCTCCAGAATACGCATGCGTGGTACCATATTTGTTGTCTGTCCTAATTTTACAAATCCCTATTATTTTTCGCTGATACAAGGGATAGAAAAGACAGCGCAGAAAAATAAATTTGATGTTTTTCTGTGCAATACCAGAAGGGATTATCAGACAGAAGAGAAGTATTTAAAAAAGATAGAAAAACTGAATCCTTCTGGGGTTATCTATACTTTTGCACCTACTTTTCCGGAATCCCTGCAGAATGTGTCGAAGAAAATCCCTGTGGTTCTGATCGGTGAAAAGGATGTGGTGTCAGGGATTGATACCGTGGAATTGAACAGTGAAAAAATGGGGCGTATGCTTGCAGAGTATTTACTGGGACTGGGGCACCGTAAAGTTGGATTCATTTCAACCCCCTTGACAGAACGGCAGTCAGCCCGCAGAGCAAGAATCAAAGGCTTTTGCGAGACTTTTGCGGAAGCTGGCTGTTCCGATGGGGTATATGTAAGAAGCCTTCCGAAAGAAATGGACATTATGTTTCAGGAAATTGACATGGAATACAGGACAGGATATGAACTGACATTGGAACTGATCCAGCAGGTGCCCCAGATTACCGCGATCGCAGGAACGAACGATATGGTTGCCCTGGGTATCAGGGATGCATTGTTGAAGGAGAAATACAAAATACCGGAAGATATTTCAGTAATTGGATGTGATAATCTTCTTTTTTCAGGTCTCAGAGGAATTGACCTCACAACCGTGGAACATTATGTTTCAAAAAAAGGCGAGGACGCCTGTGAGATCCTTATACAGGAGATGGGAGAACAGAAGGCTAAAAATAACAGCATTGTAGAAAATATGGTTCATCATATTGAATATGAACCACGACTTGTAGTAAGAGGCAGTAGTTCTTATCCGAAATTAAAATAGATGGTCTGAAAAAGCAGGAGCGATTGGAATACTTGGATGGTTACAAGTCGAACTTAGGGGACCACCAATATCAGCATTCAGATTCAAAATCTAAAATGCGAGATTAAAAAATACATAAAATACTTGCATCAAAAATAGGCAAAAGGCATTTGGAAGATTGAATACATCATATTCTGCAATTGTGCATGAGAAAAAGATGTATTCGGTTTGAGAGATGTCTTTTGCTTTTTTAGTTTTACTTGTTAAAAATGGCAGCAATCTAATGTAGACGTTATAGGAGCGGATGAAAAAAGGTAACAGATATGATGGGGTTCCGACCCCTTCATGAACAGAGCAGTAGTAATATAAATATTAATAGATTTACAGATTCTTATTTGTTCTTGAAAACGATTGTAAAAAAGTGTATTATATACTATATAACACCAATGATTGATGGGAAACAGAAAAAATAAGAAGAAATAAGCACAAAACAAGAACGATATAAGACAAAACGAGAAAAAGTAAGTGAGAAGCGGGAGCAAATAAGAAATAAGAATTGAAAATCAATTTAAAATATTCTCACATTTATAAAAGCACGATGCAACAAACAGTATCTGTCTCTTATACACATCTCCGAG
>ENA-UAPG01000081-UAPG01000081.1-human-gut-metagenome-genome-assembly--contig:-NODE-81-length-25731-cov-9.098068_pt1 | contig 25731 bp, 28 predicted proteins | sample MGYA00243478_ERZ654573 | MGnify/ENA primary metagenome ERZ654573 (study PRJEB26926, sample SAMN06164711) | human gut metagenome | biome: ENVO:00009003; feature: ENVO:2100002; material: ENVO:00002003... | reverse complement strand
TTTGCTGTAGCCTGTGTGGAAGAGGGACTTGCACTCAGAGAGGGCGGTATTGAAAAGCCTGTTTTGATTCTTGGATATACCTTCCTGGAAGATTATGAGACCATCATAGAAAATGACTTCCGCCCCACCGTTTTTACCTGTAAGATGGCTGAAGATTTATCAGACACGGCAAAACGGCTGAACAAAGCAGTGAAGATACATATTAAGCTGGATACCGGTATGACACGTATCGGCTACCGCGATCTGCAGCACGATGTACCGGAGATCCTGAAAATTGCCGAAATGCCGGGGCTTGAAGTGGAAGGACTGTTCACCCATTTTGCCAGGGCAGATGAGACGGGCAGGGAACCGGCCTATGCACAGCTTGAGAGATACCTGGAATTTGTCCGGGCCTTGGAGGAGAAGGGACTGCATGTGCCTTTGAAGCACTGTTCCAACAGTGCAGGTATTATCCGGATCCCGGAGGCGAATATGGATGCCGTGCGGGCCGGTATCATTCTGTACGGCCTCTATCCGTCCGGTCAGGTGGAAAAGGAGCCGGTGCCTTTAAAACCGGTAATGGCTCTCAAAAGCAGAGTTGTATACATAAAGACAGTGGAACCCGGCGTGGAGATCAGCTACGGCGGAACATTTGTCACAAAACGTCCTACCAGAGTTGCCACCATTCCCGTGGGATATGCGGACGGGTATGCCAGAAGTCTGTCAAACAAAGGCAATGTACTGATCCGCGGCAGACGTGCGCCGATCATAGGACGAGTCTGTATGGACCAGTTCATGGTGGATGTGACAGATATCCCGGAAGCGGAAGAGTTGGACGAAGTGACATTAGTTGGACGGGACGGGGAAGAGAGCATCACGCTGGAGGAACTGGGAGAGATTTCAGGCCGCTTTAATTACGAGTTTGCCTGCTGTATCAATAAACGTGTCCCCCACCTTTTTATTCCCGCAGAACCGTAAGAACACATCCCGCAGCAAGCAAAGATCCCATCGCCCAAGGCGATTTGGCTTCAGAAAAGTAAAAAACAAGAAAAACCATGGAATACACACGAGAGAACTTGGGAAGAATTATATCTGAACAGAAAAAAATCGGAGTGTGAAATGTGTGGTTATCAAACGAGGTGATATTTTTTACGCGGATTTAAGGCCGGTAGTCGGCAGCGAACAGGGCGGAATCCGTCCGGTGCTGATCATTCAGAATGACATCGGTAATAAACACAGCCCCACAGTGATCTGTGCGGCCATAACATCAAAGATGAATAAGGCGAAGCTGCCCACCCATATAGAGATTGACGCATCCTCCTACGCGATCGTGAAGGATTCCGTAATCCTGCTGGAGCAGCTTCGCACCATTGATAAACGAAGATTAAAAGACAAGGTATGCCATCTGGATGCAGAAATACTGAAGAAAGTCAATCATGCCCTGTGCGTGAGCCTGGAACTTCCCACTACATAGTGAAAATTTCCTTTTCGCAGGCTTTCGCCTCCTGCATGGCGATGGGGAACCACCAGGTCTTTACCGGGACGAAGGCAGTTGTATAGATTCCGTTCTTTGCGCAGGATAAAACTTCTTCCCGGATACGGCTTCTGACTTCCTCCTCAGTCAGGCTGCCTGCCGCTGCTGCGGCTTCCAGATCCTGATATTTGGGTGTGATGTTATAGGACAGGCTATGGCCTGTCTTTTTCATTGCGCCAACAATGTCGTTGATCCCCTGTCCTTGGAAAGAATCAATGCCTATCTCCGGGAACTCGGCAATGATCTGATCCATTTTGCCGCAGGAGTGCATATCGAAAAACATACCCAGCGAGTGGCAGTGCTCTGCAATCTTTTTGATCCGTGGCTTTATCAGGCTGCGCCAGATATCAGGGGAGAAGAACATATTCTTCTGGGTACCCCAGTCATCGTGAAAGCATACCGCTTCTGTGTGGTAATATTTCTGCAGGATATCCAGCTCTTTACATTTCAGTTCTGCCAGCCGGTCGAAAAATGCGCCCACCTCATCCGGGTCTGTGAGCATGGCACAGAGGGCGTTCTCAAACCCCATAAGTGTGTGAAGCCGCTCAAAGGGACCTTCCAGGAGCATGGTGTAATTAAATTTGTCCGGATCGTACTGATCTACCTTGTCTGCCTTGGCGCTTGCCTCCCAATCCACAGAATCCAGATCAGGAAATACCACTTTTTCCCTCCAATCACAGATATCCTCCAGGATCGGCGGAATACTGGTGTCAGGAACGGCTGCGTTACCTACGGGGTCAAACACCCAAGTGCATCCGAAAAAGTCTTTTCCGGACTGATTGCGGGGTGCACGTTCATCCATTCCTGTTATGAACACGCCCAGGTTAGCATCTGTGAAAAAGCTGGGGAACCATTCGCCGCGTTCGTGCTGAAAAAATTTTCTGAAATTTTCTTTTGGTGTCATATAAAAACCTCCCATCCAATCGTAGTTACTTTCATTATACACCAGAATTTTATAAAAACAATGATTTATTCAAAATTTGGCGTTTCAAATTCGTATGTCTGGAATGTACGGGTTACTGTACACAGGCCACTGTACCGGGAGGCGTTTTCATGCTGAAAGCATGAAAATCCCGAGGCAGCCAGCGCGATATGGGGCAGAATGCCCCATATCTGTGCATCGCGAAGCGTGTTACTGGACACGGAGTGAACAGTAACATGTACGGTTTTGCAGCCCGGACGGGCATTCTTTTTTCTTGACTGCTGTGCATGAAAATGGTATCTTATTATAGGACAGCCCTGTAAAAAGGGCAAATATGAGGGAAGAAAGAAGGAATTTTTTAATCATATGGATGACGGGAGTAGTCCTTTATGGGCGGTAATGGTTTTTCTATTATTCATCATCATTAACGGGATTTTATATGGATTTGGCTCTGCCATACAGAAAGTAAGCGAAAGTGAAGTGGAGAAGCGGCAGCAGGAGGGTGATAAGAGGTCCCGCTGGCTGCTGGATGTGGTGAACAATCCGGTTATGGTTGTCAATACCATTCTCACTGTGGGCACACTTTTAAGCATACTGGCCGGGTATGTGGGGATCCGTGAGCTTGTTCCCTATATGTATACGGCACTGCATGGGATTTCCGCATTTTCCTACATACCGGACGCTGTTCTGCGCGGCATCTGCGTTGTGGTCGCGGTGCTTCTGGTATTGATTTTACTGGTGGCTGTAGGCGTAATTTCCGCCAAGAAGCTGTTTACCTGTAATCCGCACCAATGGGTTTACCGGACAGCAGGGCTGGTACGGCTGATCGTAAAGCTGTTTTATCCGATTACGTTTCTGATCATGAAACTGTCCAATGGGATGGTGCGCCTGCTGGGTGTGGATCCCCATCATAACGAAGAAGATGTGACGGAAGAAGAGATTATTTCAATGGTGGATGATGCCCATGAACAGGGTGTGATCGAAGAGAATGAAGCGGAAATGATTCAGAATATCATGGAGTTTTCCGACAAGGAAGCGCAGGATATCATGACTCACCGGAAAAATGTCAGCGCCATAGAGGTAAATACCCCTCTTGCTGAGGCCCTTTCCTATATGCTGAACGGAAGTAATTCCAGGTATCCGGTATACAGGGAAGATATGGATGATATTATCGGCATCCTGCATCTGAAAGATGCTATGAAACAGATGACCTTTGAGAATAAAGGAGATGTTCCTGTGGGCCAGATACCGGATCTGATCCGTGAAGCTTCCTATATTCCTGAGACCAGGAGCATCAACGATTTGTTCAAACGGATGCAGGCCAAGAAAATCCACATGGCTGTGGTAGTGGATGAATATGGACAGACTTCAGGCATTGTTACCATGGAGGACATACTGGAAGAGATTGTGGGCAATATTCTGGACGAATATGATGAAGATGACCATTTTATTGTGGAACAGCTTGATGACTCCTATCTGATGAAAGGTCTCACACCTCTGGAAGAGGTGGGGGAAGTGCTGGATATTGATTTTGAGGATGAGGATTATGAGACATTAAATGGATATCTGACCTCTTTGCTGGGCCATATCCCCAATATCCAGGAGGACAAGGAAGTCAGGACAAACGGATATTTATTTACCATCCTTGGGGTGGAAAATAATACAATACAAAAAGTAAGGGTAGAAAAACTGCTCAAAAAAGAAGGAGAAGAGAGATGTCAGGACATTCAAAATTCGCAAACATAAAACATAAAAAAGAGAAAAACGATGCTAAAAAAGGCAAAATCTTTACTGTGATCGGAAGAGAGATCGTGGTAGCCGTAAAAGAGGGCGGCCCGGACCCGGCCAACAACAGTAAACTGCGTGATGTGATCGCGAAGGCAAAAGCCAACAACATGCCAAACGACACCATTGACCGCGGGATCAAAAAAGCAGCGGGTGATGCCAATGCTGACAACTACGAATATATCACCTACGAAGGCTACGGCCCAAGCGGTGTGGCTGTCATTGTGGAGACCCTGACAGATAACAAGAACCGTACAGCCAGCAATGTGAGAAGTGCATTCACAAAAGGAAACGGCAATATTGGAACACCTGGCTGTGTATCTTTTATGTTCGATAAAAAAGGACAGATCATCATTGACAAGGAAGAGTGTGAGATGGACGCAGATGACCTGATGATGATCGCCCTGGATGCAGGCGCAGAAGATTTTTCTGAGGAGGAGGACAGCTTTGAGGTCCTCACCGCTCCGGATGATTTCAGCGCTGTGCGTGAAGCCCTGGAAAAGGAAGGAATCCCTATGGCCGAGGCAGATGTTGCCATGATCCCCCAGACTTATGTGGAGCTTTCCGATGAGCAGGATGTGAAGAACCTGCAAAGAACACTGGATTTACTGGAAGATGACGACGACGTGCAGTATGTATGGCATAACTGGGACGAGTAAATAAAAGCCCCCCTTTGCGTTTTAACAGGCGCAGAGGGGGCTTTTTTGTTCATAATTATTGGAAACTTTGTACAGACTGGTTTTTATATTTAGCAATACTGTATCTGTTGGACATTATTTTACATAAATGGTATGATAAAAATATAGAAAGTGTTCGGTGATTTTATCGGAACAAAATATAGGACAGTCTATTCTAAATAGTAATTGGAACAGGAAATGTATATGGAGTTAAAACTGAAAAATATATGGATTAAGTTTGGCAGACTGATTTTCTTTATTCCGCCTGCAATGCTTCTTTATTTCTTAATACGTGAAGACATATGGAATCGGGAAGTCTGTTATTATGCCGCCATTGCTATTTACGGAAGTCTCAGTATTTTAAATTTGATACGGGTTCTTCTGTTTTATAAAAGAGAAAAAACAATTTGGGGAGATAAAGAATTATTATTGTGTACCTGCGTTTGCCTATCCTGTTTTGTGGATGCCATATTTTCATATATAAGCTTTATAAATTCAAAAGCTTTATATGAGGAAACTTTGAGATTGATCCAGAAAAGATAGATTCCGCTTGATCATAAGAACGGAGGGATAAAATGCCGGATGAGAAGAAATCAAAGGAGCTGGAAGACAGGCTTATGTATGAACCGGAAGAAATCCGGCGCATGGTAGATGAGTATAATAAACAAAAGCAAATAGAATATGTTGATCTTCATACGGAAAAAACACGAAAGATTATTTCTGCGTTTAATGTCTTTCAGAATATAGCGCTGATATCTTGGTGTATCAGTTTGGTAATAAGTGTAATAGAAGCTGCTATACACTATCCAATCACTGAACGCACAGCCCAATTAGGCAGAGAAACGTATCCTCTCACCCCGCTAGTTCTGCCTATTTTGGTTATGATGGGGGAATATATTGGGGGCTTGAGTAAAATAGGAGGCACAGTTTTTACTACATTGGGCGGTGCACTTGCGCTATGGCTGACAGATGTATATATATCGGAATTTGGTAAAATGCAGTTTTCATCATGGCTCACTATATTTTATATTATATTGGCGTATTTGTGCTGCATTTCCATGAATTTTCATCCTGTTATTAATCGCTATCTAAAGCGATTTCCTTCCAGATCATGGTTTGATCCATCCCGTGATAAGAAAAAAAAGAAGAAGTAATCTTACAATACCCTGCAAAACCGACAGAATAAAATGCAGCGTATGTCTCTGATCTGGGTCATGCATAATAATCACCAAACTACGCATCCTACCTCCAGGAATAAATTCTTGGAGGTAGTTTTATGTCTGAAGAAAAGAAAAAAGAACTGGAAAAAACAGAAAAACAAAATGAGCAGATAGAAGATATGGGGCAGTTAGATTTATCCGACAATGAAAAACAATATCATATCCACCTTTTGTCCATTATTGGCGAGGTGGAAGGCCATGAATCCCTGCCAAACAACAGCAAGACCACCAAATACGAGCATGTTCTTCCAAAGCTTGCCGTGATCGAGGACAGCAAAGATGTGGACGGCCTTCTCATCCTCCTCAACACTGTGGGCGGAGATGTGGAGGCAGGACTTGCAATCGCGGAGATGATCGCATCTCTTAGCAAGCCAACCGTTTCCCTGGTACTTGGCGGCGGCCATTCCATCGGTGTACCTATGGCAGTCTCCGCTGATTATTCTTTTATTGTGCCCTCTGCAACCATGGTGATACATCCGGTTCGGAGCAACGGTATGTTTATCGGCGTGATGCAGTCCTATAAAAATATAGAAAAAATACAGGACCGCATCACAGGTTTTGTCTCCTCCCATTCTAGGATGTCGCAGGAGCGTATCGAGGAACTGATGCTGGATCCCACACAGCTTGTAAAGGATGTGGGTACAATGCTGGAGGGTGAAGAAGCAGTGAAGGAAGGACTGATCGATGAAGTCGGAGGAATTTCCCAGTCTTTGGAAAAACTGTACGAACTCATTGAAAAAAACAGAAAAAATGAGGGATGATCGAAATTTCTTAAATTTTGTAAAGACTTTTAAGTTGTGTGAAATGCAATTTTATGATAGAATAAACATTTGATAAAGTTTATCACTCCATCTGTGCGATCTACACAAAAAACAGATGGAGAAAATACATATGAAGAGGTTGACCACATGTCATTACTACAGGCACTTCTGCTTGGGCTGGTGCAGGGAATCACAGAGTTCCTTCCGGTGAGCAGTTCCGGGCATCTGGCTATTATGCAGAATCTTTTAAACATCAACACGGACACAGGCGTGTTGTTCGATGTGATTTTACATTTGGGAACGCTGACAGCTATTTTTATTGCGTTCTGGAAGGACATTAAGAAACTGGTTCTGGATGGATGTGGGATGATTTATGACATTGTTCAGAATTTTAAAATATGGTCACACAACCGAAGAGAACACGATGCGAAGCGTTATAAAAAAATCGTGTCCACCAATTACCGAAAATTCATCCTGCTTATTATTGTTTCTACCATTCCTACCGCAGTTGTGGGACTGCTTCTAAAGAACGTGGTGGTGACAGCCGGCAATAATCTGCTGGCACCCGGGGTTGGACTCTTTATCACCGGAATCTTGCTTCTGGTGGTGGATTTCTTCCCGGCAGGAAATAAAATACCAAGAGATGTATCCTTCGGGATCGCACTGGCGATCGGCTTTTTTCAGGGAATTGCAGTATTTCCCGGAATCTCACGATCCGGTATGACCATAGCAGCCTGTCTGCTCTGCGGTCTCAACAGAAAATTTGCAGTAAAATATTCATTTATCATGTCCATTCCGGCTGTATTGGGGGCAGCTATCCTGGAATTAAAGGACATACCCGGCTCGGGAGCCACACTTCCCATGTTCGGGGAATATCTGGCAGCAGCGGTTTTAGCAGGAGCGGCGGGGGACTTCTGCATCAAGACAATGCTGCGGTTTGTGCAGCGCAAAAAATTCCGGTATTTCAGTATTTATTGTTTTATCATCGGAATAGCCGCTGTAACGTGTAATTTTGTCCTGTAGGCACAGGCCGCAGGAACTTTAAGGGGAGTCAAGAAAAAATGACAGCGACGAAAAAAAACAACACAAGAAAAAAGACGGGCACCCGCTCTGGAAGCAGAAACAAGAAAAAACAGGACGAGGGGATCGGCCTGTATACGGAGATTATTTTATGGATCACATTGGCAGGTTCTATCCTGCTGTTGCTTAGTAATTTTGGCATGGGAGGCCTGGTAGGAAAGACGGTCAGCGGCGTGTTTTTCGGGCTGTTTGGCCTGGTGGCTTACATATTTCCTATCTTTTTATTTTTGGCTGTATCCTTTGTCATATCGAATAACAGAAATCCGAAGGCTTACCGGAAAATGGCAGGCTTTCTTTTGCTGTTCATTTCTGCCTGCGCATTGATGCAGCTTTTAACGGACGGTTACTTCAGCGGAACTTCCATTATGGACTACTACAAAACTTCCTCCACATACCAGACCGGCGGAGGTATGTTGGGTGGCCTTCTCTGCAATATCTGCGGAAAAGCCTTCGGTACTGTGGGAACGTATGTAATCGATATCATTGCAATGATCATTGCTTTGATCCTGATCACCCAGAAATCTATGTTTGCACTTCTCAAAAAAGGCAGCACCCGTGTATATGGAAGTGCAAAAGCAGGCCATGCACGAAGAAAACAGTATGTATCAGAGAAAAAAGACAATCCGGTCACAGGAAGAAGAGCAAAACACGGGGAAAAAACACAAGAATCAGAACCTTTAAAATTGAAAACAAGAAGAAACAAGAACGAAGACAATACCGGAGCCGATTCGGCTGCTGAAAATATAGATAATATCCGGAAAGAGGCCGCTGCCGCAGAGGCGTTTGCGGCGGAACCTGTGGAGGAAATCCCGGAAGAGGATATCCTGTTAAAACCTGAGAATGCTTTCCCGATCCATCGTTCCGACGCAGCGCCGGCGGAGGTGGAAGAAATTGTGGAGGAGATTCCTGCAGAACCGGTGCGGGAGGAAAAACCACAGAAAGCAGCATCTGCGAAAAAAACGCGTTCCTCCAAAGATGAGATCGCGGACGGAATTGAAAATATTAAGGATGAGATCGCAGACAAAGAGCAGGAGATAAAAAAGGAATATGAGATACCGCCTGTCTCACTGCTGAAAAAGGGAAGCGGGGTAAAAGGCGATTCTGATTCCCATCTTCGCAGTACAGCTAAAAAGCTGCAGGAAACGTTACACAACTTCGGCGTCAATGTGACGGTGACCAATGTAAGCTGCGGTCCGTCGGTCACGCGGTATGAACTGCAGCCGGAGCAGGGGGTTAAGGTCAGCAAGATTGTCAGCCTGACAGATGATATCAAATTGAATCTGGCGGCAACGGATATTCGTATTGAGGCACCCATTCCCGGTAAGGCAGCTGTTGGAATAGAGGTCCCCAATGCCACAAACAGTGCAGTTATGCTTCGTGAACTGATACAGTCCGAGGCTTTTTCCACATGCAGATCAAAACTGGCTTTCGCGGCAGGAAAAGATATCGCCGGACAGCCGGTCATAGCGGATATTGCCAGGATGCCCCATCTGCTCATAGCAGGTGCCACGGGTTCCGGTAAATCCGTATGTATCAACACCTTAATTATGAGTATCCTTTACAAAGCCTCCCCGGAAGAGGTACGGCTTATCATGATAGACCCCAAAGTTGTGGAGCTGAGTGTTTATAACGGCATCCCCCATCTGCTGATCCCCGTGGTCACAGACCCGAAGAAAGCAGCCGGCGCCCTGAATTGGGCGGTTGCGGAGATGACAGACCGTTATAACAAATTTGCAGAGTACAATGTCAGGGACTTAAAAGGATACAATGCAAAGGTTGACAAGATCAAAGATATTGAAGAGGAAGGGAAGCCGGAAAAGATGCCGCAGATCGTTATTATCGTGGACGAGCTGGCAGACCTTATGATGGTAGCTCCCGGTGAGGTGGAAGACGCGATCTGCCGCCTGGCACAGCTTGCCAGGGCAGCGGGGATCCATCTGATCATCGCAACGCAGCGGCCTTCCGTCAATGTCATTACCGGCCTGATCAAGGCAAACATGCCTTCCAGGATTGCCTTCTCCGTATCTTCCGGCGTGGATTCCCGGACGATCATTGATATGAATGGTGCGGAAAAGCTTCTGGGCAAAGGTGACATGTTGTTTTATCCCCAGGGCTACCAAAAGCCGGCCCGTGTACAGGGGGCTTTTGTCAGTGACCAGGAAGTGGGGGCTGTAGTTAAATTCTTATCAGAGCAGAACCCTGCCCATGTCTACAGCCAGGAGATCCAGGACAAGATAGAGGCGGCCAAAGATGCTTCCGGCAATCAGGCGGGAGCAGCATCCGGCGGCAATGACCGGGATGCCTATTTTACAGATGCAGGCAAGTTCATCATTGAGAAAGAAAAGGCCTCTATCGGTATGCTGCAGCGTGTCTTTAAGATTGGCTTTAACCGGGCGGCCAGAATCATGGACCAGCTCTGTGAGGCTGGCGTTGTGGGTGAGGAGGAAGGTACCAAACCCAGAAAAGTTCTTATGTCCATGGAAGAATTTGAACAGTATATAGAAGAATGTCTGTAACTTGTGAAGGGACAGAACAGGTAAAAGAATATTTGTAAAATGTTGATATAGATGAGAAATGAGGTATTTACATGAAATGTGCGAACTGCGGTACAGAATTTGAGGATGGCATATTGTTCTGCCCCGTATGCGGCAAAGAAGTTCAATGGGTGCCGGAATATAATACGCTGGAGACGATCATCCAGCAGCGTGAGATACAGGAAAAAGAAAAGAAGAAAAAGGAAGAGCATGCGCTTCGGGAAAAAAAGCGGCAGGAACAGGAGATGAAACGACGAAAGAAAAAACGTATGGCTGTGGGCTTTACAGCCGTCGGTGTATGCGTGCTGGCAGTGGGTGCAGGTGTCCTCTTTTACCAGAAACAATACAATTCTTTTGATTTCCAGATGGCCCAGGCAGAGTCCGAGTTCAGCAACAAAGATTATGACACTGCCCTGAAATACCTGGAGCGTGCGCTGAACCTGCAGCCGGACAGTACAGAAGCCAATATTCTGCAGGCTAAGATATATCTGAAAAACCAGGAGGAGGAGAAGGCTCTGGCAATCCTCATCTCTACGGTCGCCAATGCGCCCGACAGTGTCAGCGCCTACGGGGAGCTTCTGCGCCTGTATGAAAAACAGGGCGAAGTCAAAAAGATAAAAGAGCTTATGGACGACTGTGAGAGCACGGAGGTTAAGGAGCGCTATTCCGCCTATATCAGCACACTTCCCGTCATATCACTGGACGGCGGCACTTATGACAGCAAAGAGGAAGTGGATTTCAGTGCCATTGAGGATGGGACCAAGGTGTATTACACGCTGGACGGAAAGGACCCGGATACTACAAGTACATTATATGATTCAGCCAGCGGTATCCTGTTGGAGGAGGAAGGGGAGTATACCCTGAAATATGTGGCATATAATGCCAAGGGGATTCCAAGTGACATTGGACTTATGACCTATACCATAGAGTTCAAGGCACCGGATGCGCCAAGGATAACACCTGCCTCCGGACAGTATGAGGATTCCATGACGATCAAGGTATATGTGCCAAAGGGCTGTACTGCATATTATGAATTTAACGGGACGCCAACTACGGACAGCACAGAATATACAGGACCGGTTTCCATGCCGGTTGGAGAAAATATCTTCTCCGCTATTTTAGTGGATGAAAATGGAAAGATAAGTAGTCCGGCCAGTGCAACTTATGTCATTTATCAATGATTTATAAAGTAAATTGGAAATTTTTCTAAAATTCGGATTGAATTTTTGTTCATTTTGCTCTATACTAAAAAGAGCGACTATAGCAATAGAATTACCATATTTGGAGTTGTGAGGAGGACATTATGTACAAGATTCTGAAAGCAGAAAAGCTTAATGAGATAGTTTATCTCATGGTTGTTGACGCACCAAGGGTTGCAAAACACTGTGAGCCCGGACAGTTCGTCATCGTGAAAAAGGACGATGCAGGGGAGAGAATTCCGCTTACTATCTGTGATTATGACAGAGAGGCAGGAACTGTTACGATCGTATTCCAGCCGATAGGTGCTTCCACGGAAAAATTCGCTAAAATGCAGACAGGAGATTTCTTTGAAGATTTCGTAGGTCCGTTAGGATGTCCATCTGAATTTGTAAATGAAGATCTGGAAGAGTTAAAGAAAGAAAGACTTTTATTTGTAGCCGGCGGCGTAGGAACCGCACCGGTATATCCGCAGGTAAAATGGCTGCACGAGCACGGCATTCAGGCTGATGTCATTGTGGGTGCTAAGACAAAAGACCTGATTATCCTGGAAAAAGAAATGGAAGAAGTAGCAGGTAATTTATACATCACCACAGATGATGGTACATATGGACGTCACGGAATGGTAACAAAAGTGATCGAAGATCTGACTGCTGAAGGCAAGTCTTATACAAAATGTATTGCCATCGGACCAATGATCATGATGAAGTTCTGCTGCCTGACAACTAAAAAACTGAACCTGCCCACTATTGTTTCCATGAACCCGATCATGGTTGACGGAACCGGTATGTGTGGAGCCTGCCGTGTTATCGTCGGCGGCGAAGTGAAATTCGCCTGCGTGGACGGTCCTGAATTTGACGGTCATCTGATTGACTGGGATCTGGCAATGAAGAGACAGCAGATGTACAAGACAGAAGAAGGAAGAGCATTATTAAAACTTCGTGAGGGGGACACCCATCACGGCGGATGCGGAAACTGCGGAGGTGACGAATAATGGGTGATGTATTAAAGAAAGTTCCTGTAAGAGAGCAGGACCCAAAAGTGAGAGCAACAAACTTTGAAGAAGTTTGCTATGGATATAACAAAGAAGAGGCAATGGAAGAAGCAGCCCGCTGCCTGACCTGTAAAAATGCCAAATGTATCAAAGGATGTCCCGTAAATATTGATATTCCGGGATTCATCAAAGAAGTGAAAGAAGGTAACTTTGAAGAAGCGTTCAAAGTGATCGGACAGTCCAGTGCCCTTCCGGCAGTCTGCGGACGTGTCTGCCCTCAGGAAACACAGTGTGAAGGCCTGTGTATCCGCGGTATCAAAGGCGAGCCGGTTTCCATTGGTAAACTGGAACGTTTTGTTGCTGACTGGGCAAAAGAAAACGGAATCAAACCGGAACCTCCCAAGGAGAAAAACGGACATAAAGTGGCAGTGATCGGCGCCGGACCTGCAGGTCTTACCTGTGCAGGCGATCTGGCAAAGATGGGTTATGATGTGACTATCTTTGAAGCCCTTCATCAGCCGGGCGGTGTTTTGGTATACGGTATTCCCGAGTTCCGTCTTCCGAAAGACAAAGTCGTAAAAATGGAAGTTGAAAATGTAAAAGCCTTAGGCGTTAAGGTTGAGACAAACGTTATCATCGGAAAATCCACCACGATTGATGAACTTATGGAAAATGAGGGCTTTGAAGCGGTATTCATCGGTTCCGGCGCAGGACTTCCTATGTTCATGGGAATTCCGGGTGAGATCAGCAACGGTGTGTTCTCTGCCAATGAATATCTGACAAGAAGCAACCTGATGAAAGCGTTCCGCGATGACCATGATACCCCCATTAAAATGGGCAAAAAAGTGGCTGTTGTAGGCGGTGGAAATGTTGCAATGGATGCAGCAAGAACAGCACTTCGTCTGGGCGCTGAAGTACATATTGTATACAGAAGAAGTGAAGCAGAGCTTCCTGCAAGAGCAGAAGAAGTACATCATGCAAAAGAAGAAGGCATCATTTTTGATCTTCTGTGTAATCCGACAGAGATCCTGGCAGATGAAAACGGCTGGGTAAAAGGTATGAAGTGCGTCCACATGGAACTGGGTGAGCCTGATGCATCCGGAAGAAGACGCCCGGTAGAGATTCCGGATTCCGAGTTCGAGATGGAACTGGATACTGTTATCATGTCTCTGGGAACTTCCCCGAACCCGCTGATCTCCTCCACCACTATCGGTCTTGATACAAACAAGAGAAAATGTATCATCGCTGATGAAGAAAACGGCAAGACGACCAAAGACGGTGTTTACGCCGGCGGTGACGCCGTAACAGGCGCTGCTACGGTTATCCTGGCTATGGGTGCAGGTAAAGCAGCAGCACAGGGAATTGATGAATTTATCAAAGGAAAAAATAATTAATTAAGCATATAGGGAGCCGTCACCGGACGTGGCGGCTCTTTTTGCAACTATATGGAAGCGATTTTGTAAAACACGAGGGAGATCATGATCGAGGCAATAAGAGAAGAACTGCGGCAGTCTGCTGATGCGAAATACAAAAATTTTCAAGAGTCCCTGGTTCCGGGCCTGACTACAATGATGGGGGTCCGAATGCCAAAGCTCCGGGAAATGGCAAAGAAGATTGCAAAAGAAGATATTACGGAATTTTTAGAAAAAGCGGATGATACCTGTTATGAGGAGCTGATGCTGAAAGGTATTGTTATTGGATATACGAAAATGGATCGGGAAAAACAGGCCCAGGCATTGAAGGATTTTGTTCCTAAAATCAATAACTGGGCAATTTGTGACTGCAGCTGTGTCACTTACAAGTTTATGAGAAAGGATACTTCCTACTGGTTTGCATTTCTGGAACGGTTTCTGGACTCGAAACATGAATTTGAAATCCGTTTTGCCCTGGTGTCCATGCTGAACCATTTTGTGACAGAAGAGTACATAGACCGTCTCCTGGATAGATTGAACCATATAAACAGCCATGCCTATTATGTGCAGATGGCAGCTGCCTGGGCCGTGTCTGTGTGTTATATCAAGTTCCCGGAAAAAACGACACTGTTTCTGCAGACGGATACTATGGATACTTTTACACACAATAAATCCATCCAAAAGATCAGAGAGTCCTACCGGGTGTCTAAAGAGGAGAAAGATAAACTTTTGAAATGGAAGCGGGAGGAATCCGGCAAATGAAAATCACTGTGCTGACGGTTGGAAAAATCAAAGAGAAATTTTATCGTGACGCCATTGCGGAATACACAAAACGTCTGAGCAAATACTGTAAGCTTGAAATCCTGGAAGTGGCTGATGAGAAGACCCCGGATGCCGCCAGTGAAACACTGGAGGAGAATATCCGCCAAAAAGAGGGGGAGCGCATCCTGAAATGCATCCGGGAGGATTCCTATGTGATCACACTGGAGATCAATGGAAAGATGCTGGATTCTGTTGAACTCTCCCAAAAAATAGAGAGTCTGGGTATTCAGGGAAAGAGCCACATCACGTTCGTCATCGGCGGCTCCATTGGACTTTGCAAAGAGGTGCAGAAACGTTCTGATTTTGCCCTCAGTTTTTCCAAAATGACTTTTCCGCACCAGCTTATGCGGGTGGTACTGCTGGAACAGATTTACAGGAGTTACCGGATCATCAATGGGCATTCTTATCACAAATGACAGACCTATTTCTGCTGGATGCAGCGGTACATTTAGTATTTTTCACAAAGACTTTCAAAGATTTCAATATGCAGTTCTTCATCTAAAATAATGCGTTTAAGGCATTTTACCATATGGACATCTTTAATATGTTCACATTGCGTGGTGTATTTTTGTACGGCTTTCTTTTCGCCTTCCAGTGCATTTATAAGCAGCGGCTTTAACTCCGTGGGATAGCGATTGCAGCAGGGGGACCAATACTGCATTTTGTTCCCTCTGTGCGTCCAAAGCCTTGGATTTTCTCCGTTTAGTCTGGCAAGCTGTCCGAATATTTCCAAATGATGCATTTCTACAATACTGATTTTATGGAAAACATAAGAAAGGTGTTTGTCAAAGTTCAACAGCAGATTATTGTAAAGGTAGAGACTTACAGCAGACATTTCCGAATTGGCGCCCCCTATATTATCCAACATCATACGTCCATATGTACAATTTCTTTCAGTTATGCTTACAAGTGGATATGGCTTTTGAGAGGCAAATATTTCTTCGTTTTCGGCTGTGTCTTTTTCCTTATTGTTACACTCATTTTTACTATTGCCGCAATTATTCATATATGGCTGCTCCTTTAAAAGGAAGTTTGATAGAACAATCTATGAAAGGAGATGGCAGAATATGATAGAAATCCGAGGGCCTGTTGGTTATGATTCGCAGAACAGCAAACGTAATTGTCCGGGCGATCGAGAGATTTAAAAATAGAATTGCGTGGAACACATAAGAAAGGATGAGCGAAAGAGCATGGAATTATTGATTGAACGTGGTACTTACAGTGATTTAGATGAAATAGAGCACTTATACAATGAGGTTAATGAAGCTTTGGAAATGGGCATTAATTATCCCGGATGGAAAAAGGGCGTGTACCCAATACGGGAAGATGCTATAGTGGGAATTGATAATAACGCTCTATTTATTGCCAGAATAGACAATAAAATTGTAGGTTCTATAATATTAAGCCATACGCCGGAGAAAGGCTATGACAGCGCTCAATGGCAATTTGATGGAGATTATAGCCTTGTATATGTGGTACATACGTTTGTAGTGCATCCGAATTATACAAAGTCAGGAATCGGCACCCGATTGTTGGATTTTGCCGAATGCCTTGGGATGCAGAATCATATGAAAGCGATCCGCTTAGATGTCTATGAAAACAATATACCTGCAATTAAATTATATGAACAATGCGGGTATCAATATATAGCAACGGTTGATCTAGGTCTTGGCAAGTACGGACTAGATTGGTTCAGATTATATGAGAAGGTTTTGCAGCGTATTTGAAAGTTTTATAAACGGCTGAAATACGACTATAGGGATGATGTTATGATCTGGATGTATAGGAGAAGTGTATATGGAAATGGAATTTAAACAGCTTTCGGTTCAAAACGGGATTGCAGAATATCAGATGCTTCAGGATATAGGCAGTCATGAAAATGGTTTTCCAAATGAAGTATATGGTATCTCATTTAATGACTATAAGAAATGGCTGATCGAGCAGGACGATTACTCCAAGTCACAAAATCTGCCTGAGAACTTTATCCCACAAACTACATATTTTCTTTATGCAGATGGACAGCCGGTAGGGATAGCCAGAATACGCCATCATTCAAGTGCATTTTTAGAAAAACAAGGTGTCGGAAATTTTGGGTATGGGATAGCAAAACAACACCGTGGGAAAGGGTATGGCAATATTTTGTTTGGCAAAATCATTGAGATATGTAAATCCCTTGGCTACACGGAGGTGAAGTCTTTTGTGCATGTGGATAACATGGCCTCCAATAAAATATTTAAAAATAATGGAGCTGTGTTAGCAGGGGTATTGAATAATACTAAAAATATCTATGTAACTAGAACAGATTTAGAAGGAAAATGGTTGAAATGAAAAGTTTAAAAGTAGCATTACTACAGTTATTGCCGGAGAACACTCTGGAAGGAAACATGAAAAAGGGCATGGATTCCTGCAGGAAAGCTAAAGCTATAGGTGCGGATATTGCTTTGTTCCCGGAAATGTGGAGCAGCGGCTACCATATTCCGGAAGATACAGAGGAGCTAAGGGCGGCTGCCGTGTCTTCTGACAATGAATTTGTCCGTGCCTTCGGTGGACTTGCCAATGAGCTGCACATGGCTGTGGGTATCACATTTCTTGAAACGTTTGAGCCGCTGCCCCGCAACACGATCTGCCTGTTTGACCGTTTTGGCAGCTGCGTCTTAAAGTATGCCAAGGTACATACCTGCGATTTTGGGGATGAGTGTAGGCTGACGGCAGGAGATGATTTTTATACTGCGGATTTGGATACGGAGCAGGGCAGGGTGAAGGTTGGAGCCATGATCTGTTATGACAGGGAGTTCCCGGAAAGCGCCAGGATTCTTATGCTGAAAGGAGCTGAAATCATTCTGGTTCCCAATGCTTGTCCCATGGAAATCAACCGCATTTCCCAGCTTCGGGCAAGAGCTTACGAAAATATGACGGGAATAGCCACCGTCAATTATCCTTATGGAAAACCTGACTGCAACGGGCATTCAACGGCTTTCGACGGCATTGCGTACAGGGAGGAGCAGCCCGGTTCAAGAGATACACTGATTTTGGAAGCAGGGGAACGGGAAGGGATTTATCTGGCTGATTTCCCGGTAGAGGAAATCCGTGCCTACAGGAAGCATGAAGTCCACGGCAATGCATTCCGCCATCCCCGAAAATATGGTCTGCTTATTTCTGAACTTATAGAGGAACCCTTCATCAGGGAATGTTACAGGAAATAGCCTTACAATATAAAAAACGGAGAATGATAATGTTTAAAGTGATCTTATGGGATGTAGACGGAACACTGCTTGATTTTGACAGATCAGAGAAATATGCATTGCGGAAGTGTTTTGCGAAATTCAATCTGAATGACTGCACAGATGCCATGATCTCCAGATATGCGGAAATAAATAAAAGTTATTGGAAACGTCTGGAGACCGGCGAAATTACAAAAGAACAGGTATTACTCGACCGGTTCACAGAGTTTTTTCAAAAAGAACAGATTTGCTTTGAGGATGCCAAAGGGTTTAACGTGGAGTATCAGATGCGTTTGGGTGACCAGGTGTTTTTTAACGATAACAGCAAGTGTCTGCTGGAGAGACTGAAAGGAAGCGTTAAGCAATATGCGGTTACAAATGGTACCTATGTGGCTCAGAAACGAAAACTTGAAAAGTCGGGCTTAGATGTTATTTTTGACGATGTTTTTATTTCCGACCAAATAGGCTTTGAAAAGCCGGATATCAGATTTTTTGATCATGTATGGAAACAGATAGGTCCTCATGAGAAGAAGGACGTCCTTATCGTGGGAGATTCCCTGACCAGTGATATGCAGGGGGGAAACAATGCGCAGATCCGCTGCTGCTGGTATAATCCCAAGGACAAAGAAAACAATACAAATGTGAAGATTGATTATCTGATACATGATTTGAATGAAATTGAATTTCTGTGAAATGTTTGGCCAAAAGGCTGTCATACAGGTAAAAGCATGGTCACTTATGCGGCCATGCTTTTTATGTGCGGCTTTGTTTATCCGTATCATATCAGAAGGTCCGTACATTTACGGTATGGACTATAAGAACTCCCATTTAAATCTTCTGCAGCAAAGCAAATCCCAGCATAAGGGGTAATCCTGTATGGGTTTTGCCCTGTAACTGTAAAGGGACTGAATATATTTCTACCATACGGCGTTTACAAGGTCAGGTCATAATTTCAACCCCCAATAATCTTATCTGGCGGAAGGCTGCATATGCTTCCGCAAGAGCATGAAGATACGGTCTGTCAGGAATGGATTTCCACAGAGTTATGGTGATTTCCATGCCGTTCTTTTTCTTTTTGGCGTTCCAGATCCCGATGATCTCTCCGCGGTACAAAACAGCACCGGGATTGGTTACCAACTTCCAGATTTGTTTATGCAGTGTTTTGTCAGGCTGAAGGACCTCTCTGTCGCGCTGGTCAAGAAAAGGATCGTGTCCGCCGAGAAGAAGCAGTTCTCTTTCCGTGGAATCCGGTTGAAGTAAACGTTCCCTGTCGGATGAAAGAATATAGGCCTTTTTACCAAGAGCGGAAACAGGTTCCATCTCCTCGGAAACCGTATTCCACATACGGCGCCCCTGTTTTCCGGAGCACCCAAGCCAGTTCACAAAATGATTGACGTTTGCCGGTCCATAACAGTGAAGGTATTTCCGTACCAACTCTTTACAGGCGTCTTTTTCCGGTATGAGAGACCTGCCTGTCCAATTTTTATAGGATGTAAACATCGGGCTGGTTCCCTGGCGCTCTCCGAAAACGACCAATCCTTTCCAGGCACACGGCCGAAGCAAAAAGGAAACAACAGCGCCTCCCACAGTCTGCTTATCCGGACTCCCATACATGGAAGGATGTGACCACAAAACACGCTTATTTTCAGGAATGAGCGGCAGCATCCAATCTGCCAATGTCTGATCTAAAGAGGTTTTGCTCATGATCGTACAGTCATCAAGCTGTGGAATCACCTGCTGTAATATACGGAACAGATCATTAAAATCCATCTGCAGAAAGTCAAGCGCCAGTGAAATTCCGGAAGTATAAATCCAGGGTTCTCCCTCCTCCGCTATAAGGGCGGACAGAAAGATATGGCTCTGTGAAATAGGAAATACAACAGGGATACCCCGTAGACTCCAGGCCTGCAGAAGCGATTTCTCTGTATACAGCAAATCGTCCATTTCTGATAAACTGCAGCCGGGCACGCGATTGCAAAGGGCCGTTTCCCAGGCACCGGGCGGTGTATTCTGCATTCCACATGCGCCCACCAGCTTTTCTATATCCGTTTTAGCGAATATCCTGTCCAGATGATGGGTATACAGCCTGAAATTCCGTATTTGTTCTAAGCTTAATTCTATCATGTAGTAGATCCCTTCTAAATGCTTCATATAATCAAAAAAATGTTTCTTTCGTTTCAAATTTATTATACTAAAAAAGAAGAGGTTTTGATAGATACTATATTTTTTAACGTAATAGTAAGCGTAATACATCATAAACCAGTGCACAGGTTTGTTACATTTGGAGGTCGAAAATAAAGGTAACATTGGGAAAACGATTGCTGATACCCCCTTTCAGGTATCATAACATTCATTTTAGAGCCGGTATGGATCAGCCCCTTGTCTACTTGACAAGGGGCGATCATATCAAGCCGGCTCTAAAATATTTCGGAAGAGATACAAGTGCTTTTTCTGCAGACAATAAATGATCCAGTAAGCACTGCCTGAGTCCTCCTTTTCCTCCTTGATATCCACAGTATACACTTCTCCCTCAATCCTCACCAGCAAAGGATCCCCTGTGATCGGGCCGGAATAATATAGATCATGTTTGCGGCAAAATTCTTTGATCAGGGAATAAATCTCTTCTTTATTCTGGGGGTACTCATTTCTAAATAAGATATATGCGTCCTTCATATAAAATCTCCTTCTTGTATTTTCTAAAGTGTCCAATGGTTCTAAGCCTGCACGGTTACAAGATCACACATTATATTTGAGAACCGAATCGGTGTTACCCGGCATCGGAGTGTGAGTGTTTGGATACTTTCGTCAGACTGAATTTTTCCAGCACAGTATACAACTTTTCTGCCATGGTATTGTCCATATTGCAGAGGGGCAGTCTGCAGGGACCCACATCATAACCCATGGCGCGCATTGCCTGTTTTACAGGAATAGGATTTACATCTAAAAACAGTGCTTCGATAAGCTCCAGATATTTTAGCTGTAAATGCGCACTCTCCTCATGGTTCCCCTCAAAATAAGAGGCACAGATAGCGTGGGTTTCATTTGGTATAAGATTGGAGAGAACAGAGATCACACCTTTTCCGCCAAGAGCCAGGGATGAGGTGATCTGGTCATCATTCCCGGAATAGATCGTTAAATCCTCTTTACATAGGCTTGCAGTCTTTGCTATCTGGGAAAAATTGCCGCTTGCCTCTTTCACAGCCACGATATTTTCTGTTTCACTAAGGCGTTTATACGTGGCCGGACAGATATTGACTCCTGTACGTGACGGTACATTATATAAAATAATGGGCAGATTTGTTGACTTGGCACATTCCGTAAAATGCAGAAACAACCCCTGCTGGGACGTTTTATTGTAATAGGGGGTCACATGGAGAAGGGCATCCGCCCCTGCTTTTTCACATTCCTTTGACAGATAGACTGCATGGGCGGTATTGTTGCTTCCGGCTCCGGCAATGACCGGAATACGTCCTTTGACATGTCTGACTGCGTGCCGAATAAGTTCTACATGCTCTTCATCTGTGAGTACGGCACTTTCTCCTGTTGTGCCCGCAACTACAATTGCATCCGCGCCGCCTGCGATCTGCATATCCAGTAAATCCTCAAACACAGAATAATGAATAGAAAAGTCCTCTTTCATGGGTGTAACGATCGCTGTACCCACGCCTTTAAATATTTGCTTTTTCAATTTCATATCCTCCTGAACCTTTGTATTTAGATTATGGAAATTATAGCAGTTTGGTCATTAAATAGGAGTGAAGTTCCGGACAGGGGTATTAAGTTTCGATTAAAGAAGAAAAGAACAGCTAAAAGATAACGATTGTCATAATATTTAATATATTATATAATTAATTTGGAACTTTTTTATGTGCAGCGTGGTAAAGGTACAGACCTGCCGCGTATAACAGGAGGATATCATATGGCAAAATACGAAAAAGTAGTCCACGGAGATTTTGATGATATTATAAAAAAACTGCACGATGCTGTAATGAAGGGAAGTATGTCCGCATCATACGAGGACGGCAGTAATTTCAGCAATGGGGATTTTCAGTGTGCCGTGAGGATCTATGAGCGTTACAGCGCGATGGGCAGTAACAGAGTCAGTTTGTCCATCACATTAGTTGGAGGCAGAGGTGAATATTACTTGTCCGCGATCACATCCGGGGGGAGTCAGGGGATGTTCTTTAAGCTGAACACATATGGGGAAGAATCTTTCCTGGAGACCATTCGGGATGTGGTGGACAGTTTGTAGATCAATACAGCATTTGTGTGGCGTTTCAAAGTCAAGCTGCTTTGCTGGCCGCTGCAAATAAGAAAGACAGGAGCATACAGCATGGATTTAAAAAAGAATATTTTTGACAATATCAAAGAGTGTGAAATAAAGATCGGTTACCGGGAAGAGGACATGAATCTGTATTATCCAAAGGAATCTTTGCAGGAACTGCTCTTGACAGCAGAGGAAAACCTTTCACAGGCCATCGCGGCATTTTGTGAATCTGCAGGACAAGAGCTGGGCGGGCTGACCATAAAGGAAACAGAGGAAAAGGGCCGTTATTGTGTCCATGTTCCTTCTGAAGGAGTAAGATATGTTCATGAAAATGTAAATGACAGCCCATTTTTAAAGGCCTTTTTAGAGGAAATATTTAACCCCGGGAATACTGTGGACGATATTGTAAATATTTTCAAAAGATTCTCTCAGGATGTAGCAGTTGAAAAAATTCATGAACATGAATGGGGCATTTCCTTTCGGAACCCGGAAATTGATCCTTATGTTTATTACCTGGAACAAGATGAGTTTGGCCTGCAGTATCACCGTTTTACAAAAAAGGCCTATGATGCTCTGAAAGACAGTCATGGAACGGAATAAGAATAGATACGATCCCCCTGCTTTTCTATCGAAGCAGGGGGATTTCCCGTGTGAACCAAAATCCCTCCAGGCAGAATATACATTGCCGGCAAGGAGGTGATGATGAAATCAGCTCCTACTGATAAGGAAGATGAAATTTTTGTTTTGCTCTATTTTAATGATATTTAAATATATTTTAATGATAATCATTAAATTATTGACGGTCAGTGCGGCGTATGGTATAAATGGATTATAAGAGGAACCAATAAGATCTCATGATGGAGGAGGGAACGATGCATGGGAGAAAATGATTTTTCAACAAACGTCAATAGGGGCAAAAAGAAGTTTTCAAAAAAGCTAAAATTTCTTTTGATGCTTGCTATTTTTTTAACAGGTATACTTGTTATGGTTGGATTCGCTGGTTTGTATGAAATGTTAGAGAAAGAGTTATGGAAAAGTGAGGATATAACCGGCACAGCGTATGAACTTATTACATATCTGATAAATTTCACGATTTTCATTTCTCTGATACGCATTTATGCCAGCAAACAATTTTTCATTCATTCACTGAGTAATTATTTTTTGATGATCGGATGGATCATTATTGGGACATCCTTTACCATCACACATTTTCCAACATATAGCTCAAACGGTTTTGTCATCATGCAGTTTGGAAGCTTTGTGTTGATTGACGGAAAGATGTTTGTCTTTGGTATCCTGTTCCTTGTCTTGGGCAGTCTGATCAAAGAAGGGATAGAAATGCAGAAAGAGATGGACGAAATCCTTTAGGAGCAAATAATATGGCGATTATATTAAGATTAGACCGGGTCATGGCTGACCGCAAAATTTCCCTGAATGAATTATCGGAAAAAGTCGGAATTTCAAATGTAAATCTGTCCAACCTGAAGACAGGCAAAGTGAAAGCTATTCGATTTTCCACTCTGGAAGCCATCTGTGATGTACTGGACTGTCAGCCGGGTGATATTATGGAATACCAAAGACCTCCCAAAACAGACAGTCCGACAGACTGCGCTACAGATAATCCCGCTGACATTCCAGACATTGGTCATCCTGGCTGCAGTGGAAGTTCAGAATAATGTCATCCACACGGGTGCACGTAGCCTTCTTATATGTTACAGTATGTATCGCATCACGGTTGTTCTTTGGACATTTTATGCTGCTGGCAGCCGTATAGGTATTTTCATTGTCATTCCCTTGTATTTCCATAATATAATACACTCCTTACCGTTTGCAGAGAAGATGTCATAGATTCTTCTATACTATTATATATAAAACAATGCAGAAAAGAAAGCACTGATTTATTCACGCTGCATAAGGCAGAAAAAATAAAAGAGAGGTACAGAAATGAAATTTGTCATGTCATACAGCTGCGGCAAGGACAGTACCCTTGCGCTGCACAAGCTAATAAAAGGGGGACATGAGCCGGTGGGCCTGCTGGTCATGGTCAATCAGGACATAGACCGGTCCTGGTTTCACGGGGCAGACTATGAATTATTGGATAAATTTTCAGATGCATTGGAAATCCCCCTGATCCTCTGCCCGTCAAGCGGGGAGGCATATCATCTGGAATTTGAAAAAGGCCTCAAAAGAGCCATAGAACTGGGGGCAGAGATGGCGGGGTTTGGTGATATTGACATAGAAAACAACTGCAGATGGAGTGAAGACCGTTGTCACGCAGCAGGAATCAGGGCAGAATTTCCCCTGTGGCAGCAGGGACGTGAAAAGATAGTGCAGGAAATCCTTTCCAAAGACTATTGCTGTATCATTAAATCCATAAACAACCGGCTTCTGCCAAAAGAGATCCTGGGAAAACCTTTAGATGCAAAGATTGCGGAAAGAATGGCCTCCAGCGGTATTGACCTCTGCGGGGAAAACGGTGAATACCATACTATAGCAGTGGACGGACCGATTTTCAAACACAAACTGGATATACAGACCGGTGAAGTTCTGGATTTTGGGGACAGGTCTGTGATCGCTATAAGATAACGGAGACACTGCTCATCCTGAAAATTGCTAAATGTGTGCATTTATTGTTGACTAATTTACTCAGATATATTATACTGATATTGTTAAATGATTAACAATAGTACATAAAAGGAGATGCATACTATGAGCAGATTTACATTACCGAGAGACATTTATCATGGAAAAGGCTGCCTGGAAGAACTGAAAAATTTGAAGGGCAAAAAAGCATTTCTTGTAGTAGGCGGCGGAGCTATGAAACGCCAGGGCTTTTTGGAAAAAGCGGCTGGCTATCTGAGAGAAGCAGGTATGGAGGTACAGCTTTTTGAAGGCGTTGAGCCTGACCCGTCTGTAGAAACCGTTAGGAAAGGCGCCAGAGCCATGCAGGAATTTGAACCTGACTGGATCGTAGCCATGGGTGGAGGTTCCCCTATTGACGCGGCAAAGGCAATGTGGGCCTTTTACGAATATCCCGACACAACATTTGAAGCACTATGTATCCCGTTTAATTTTCCGGAACTCCGTCAGAAAGCAAAATTTGCAGCAATTCCGTCAACATCCGGCACTGCCACCGAAGTGACTGCATTTTCTGTGATCACGGACTATGAAAGCGGTGTAAAATATCCGCTGGCGGATTTCAATATCACCCCGGATGTGGCAATTGTAGACCCGGATCTGGTTGAAGCACTTCCCGTAAAGCAGGTGGCCTACACAGGAATGGACGCCTTGACCCACGCAATAGAAGCATATGTGTCCACTCTGCA
>ENA-UAPG01000080-UAPG01000080.1-human-gut-metagenome-genome-assembly--contig:-NODE-80-length-26013-cov-9.557863_pt1 | contig 26013 bp, 29 predicted proteins | sample MGYA00243478_ERZ654573 | MGnify/ENA primary metagenome ERZ654573 (study PRJEB26926, sample SAMN06164711) | human gut metagenome | biome: ENVO:00009003; feature: ENVO:2100002; material: ENVO:00002003... | reverse complement strand
TAGAACGCCTGTTATGCTATGAGGTACACACAAGAACAAATATCAACTATACTTGTATCCCTAAAAGCAACAGAATCACCAGATAAAGTCAACCAAGCCTTAGGTTATCCATCTTCTCCGATGTTTTATCATTGGCGTGATAAGTATCCTGAATACTACAATGTTCAAAAACAAACGCATTGGAGACAAGCTCCAACCGAATTGAAACAAAGCGTAATTAAACGTTGATTTATTAAAGGTGAGCCAGTAATATCAGTAGCAGAAGAGATCGGATACACATCTTCCTTGATATATAAATGGATTAGGGAGCATCGGGAGAGTGGATGCAGCACATGAAGTGGTCAGAAAAATGTTTGACTCATACTGTATCGAAGAACAGGTTTATAAGGGATGCCTGTCCCTCATGATCCTGGATAAATTTCTTTTGATCCCATCATTAGACCAGGAACAATGGGATCTGTTGGAATTGCAGCTGCAAGCCAGATAGACCGTAGAACTTCCGGTAAAGTCAAGCATAGCTCTTTAAGGCCTGGAGCTGGGCAGTCATCAGTCTGGCTGGGCAGTCCGCAGCAACTTCGATCCGAAGGGAGTTTTTCAAATACCGGTCCAGAAGCAGTTTCTGCCTGCAGTTTCCGGATTCAGTAACTCAGTGTAGACTGAGGGATTTCATTCTGCTGGCACCATTCTTTACGGGATAACCCACTTTCCAAATAAGCATGGGCCTGATCTGCCCAAAGGTCAGCCTTTAAGATTGCATTATCATTTGGACTTATCTTACCAAATGTGGATGAAAATTTGTAGATACTGATTATTACCTACTTACCAATGTATTGACATAGGGTCCAATACACTGTGTACGCAACTATCAGTCGATTGGCACACCCCACGGAATTTCATCTTTTCCTTTTCTGTTAGGTTTAGCTCGCCATGAGGCAAACAAAAATTTATCAAAATCAGAAAACTTTGTATCCGCATATGGATATTGTCTATCGTAACTCCCTATATTAGTGATAAATCCTGTTCGTGTAGATCGCAATTCATAGTTTCTATTAAGTGAAGCATATAATTGCTTATACAAGCCATAATTAAACGCATCGTCCATTTTCATGTGCTCAACAATTTCCGAGTATTCACCATTATAATCCACAAAAAGTGCTAGATTGATCGCACAAAATGCAAACACCTCATCGTAAACTCTTTTGGAATAATATGCTACTCCATCATATCCAAGTCTTTTACACGCCATCATAATCGATTGTGAAATTATATATTCAGATTTGAATGTTCTTCCTGCTTCTTTAATTCTATACGAAGTTGCGATTGTAAGCATATATAGTTTCAACCAACAATGAACTCTATTTTCTTCAAAATTATTTAGTGCATGAAAATCTCTTATGGAAACCGCTAAATTGAAAACTTTCTGTGTTCCATCCATAAGAACAGGTGATACATTAAAATCATTTTCAGGTGGGAAACCAGTTTCTATCCAACATCCGTACGAAGAATTTGCCAAATATAAACTCGGATTTCCAGGAATACTAAATCGATAATTTCCGGACTTTGCTCTTAATTTCAGTGGCAAATGCAACATATCTTTTGCCACATAAGCGTTAGACGTATTTCCCATTCGGCATCTAAAAAACTGTATTTCTGTTCCATGAGCACCAGGGAAAGCAAAACTTTCACTCAATGAACTAACCGCAAATGGGTCTTCGCCTATATCCTTAATTAGATTTCTTATAATTGTATTGCACTTTTCAATATTTGCTTGATAATAACACTTTAATGCTTCCAATATCTTATTTTTGAACTTATTGAGTATCTTAAGACTATGTGCATCCGCTCCTGCATCTCCTGCTTGCCTAATCACTATCTTATATTTCTTTTTCAAATCATCGAGATATTCAGAATCTTTTTCCAGGACAAACGGCGCATATAAGTCCTTGCAAATAAATCCGTTATTCATCCAAGTTAGGCACATATGCTATCCTCCTCTTAGCAATAGTGTGTATCTTTACTACCATTTCTTTTGTCCTTCACATCTCAGCCGCCATACCACAAATATGGCGTTGCCTGCTGCTCACCACGAAGATGTGTGCAAAGTATGAAGCAGCGTGGGAGCTATTCTACTCCCAGTATATCACATAATTCTGTCTTCTTACAGCTTCTTTTTCAGCTTCATGACCCCACAGTATGCCATTCCGCCCAGCATTCCCCCGACTGTGTTGTAAAACATGTCCGATAGCTGGAATGTTCCCAGTCTCAGGAGCAACTGCAACATCTCTATCATTATCGAAAAGATAAACGCTATCTTTCCGCTTTTCCACACTACCTTCTCCTCTTCCCCAAATGTCCACATCACTCCCAAACTAAACGGCACCATCATGATAACGTTTTTAATGCACTCCGTTGTCAGCTGCCTCTCTCCATTCACTGTCTCCCAGATCCGCCAGCCACCCATGACATTGGACAACGGATTCATCCAGAGATTTCTGTTTAATAGAGTACGGAACAGAATCAATGAGGTGACGAAGGATAACAGAAACAGCTTACGGAAGAAGGTGGAGGTCTTGAAAGTGGTAAACCAAGTTTGGATAGCCACCTTCCAGCCTTTACCTGAATTGGTAGGGACATAGGCAAAGAGGTAGAAAAACAGGACAAAGAACGATAGGAGGATGGAGAATCCCAACGGCTGGTAGATGGCGGTTAGGATGTTGGTTATTATCTTTCCGAGGACTTTTACTATTCCAGACATCTTACTCCACAGTCACGCTCAAAATACACAAACACTTTCAACAAATCAATAAGTTTGTAGTTTTGAATTTTGCTTTTTCCCCTCATATTTTCCACCGCAGTTCTCCTCTCTCCATCAATTACTTTTGTACTGCGTTAAACGTCATTTACGCTTTGTGCAAAATCTTGTTTTTAACCTTTTCGATGAGTTCAAACATCAATACATTCTTCATTGCCAAATTGACAGCAATGTATACAGATGCGCCACAAGTCACTTCGACGAAAAGGCCAATTGTGTTTGACAGACGTAATTGCATCAGAAGAAGTACACACACAGACATGATTGCTGTACTAGTCACCCCTGTTACTAGTGCTCTCCCATTAATAATGAATCGTACTTTCTTCTTCATATAAATGAACTGAATCGCATTTGTCGCCAACTCACTAAACGCAGATGCAATAACTGCACCATTTTGCAGAAACGTTGGAATCAACACCGCATTTGTAATGACATTAATTACAGATGCTGAAGCTGCTGCCGGAAGAATGATTTTTTCGCTTTTAGTACTATAGACCAACTGATAGCAGAATAAGTCGCCAAATCCCTTAATAAGAATCAAAGGACACATCAGTTGTATCGTCAAAGCAGCCGGAGAAAAGGCCTCTCCGTAAAGAAACTCAACAGTTTGAGACGACACAAGTGCCATTCCAACAGTCAGTGGAAGGGTCATCACACATAGGATTTGAAATCCCTTATCCAGTAATCGGTAAAAACCTTCTTTATCATTATCATAATAGTAACTTAATCTCGGAAGCAGTGCCGCTGTGACCGCATTTGCCATAGTGAGCACCATATTTATAGTCTTTTGTGCATACGAATAAAATCCGACCGACTCATCGGTTGCCATCATATTCAGCATTGTCACATCGATTTTGTTATAAATACTCGACAAGAATATAATGCACGCAATCAAAAGAACCGGTTTTATATGTTTTTTGATTTGAATACCTGTGAAATTGATATTAACGAATTTCTTTGCATGGATAACATTGAATACATAATTCCCACCCGTTGCAAGGCTGGAAATCAATGCATAAGCAACATAATCCTGTCGTGTTTTTACAAACAAAAGCAGTGCTACTAGTGAAAGGCCTTTTATTAACAAACTTCTACCAGTAATATAGCCGTACTCCTCCAATCCCTTATACATCCAATCGATGTTCAGGTAGTTAAAGAAGACAGCCAGTCCACAAGCACCATATAGTACCCATTCACCATTAAAACCTTCGTTTATAAAAACAAGGCCAAAGAACCCAACTACCGCTAATGTTGTGGATATGATGTTAAGCATTAAGAGTTCTGTAAACAGTTTATTGCTTTCGCATTTGTTTTCTCTGACTTTCGCAAACTCTCTCACACCGTAAGATGGCAGACCCAGGGCAGCAATCGTCACAAAATAAGAAGCAATATTCTGTGCAGACGCAACTTTTCCTACACCAACCGGGAGAAGAATTCGTGATACATATATTGAGGTCACAAATGGAAATATAATATTTGCAACCGTATATATGATATTATATATTGAATTTTTCGCTAATGATTTTTGCATTATTTTATCTGCGTGGCAAAAGCTCTGCCATTATTTCCTCCACTAATAATCTAGCAGATCCATATATTTTGCTCTGCCGTCTGTAAATGATAAAAGCATTTCATTTTTGCTACATTACCGGAAGCTAATCTTATACTCTATTCGGTCTGCCCCCCCCCGAATGATTTTGAGCTTTATAAGATTTTCTTTCAGTTTCTGTTTATAATATATTTTAGGCGCGCACTTTGAAACTGCCCTATGGAATCCTCTGTCCAGATTTGCAAAAAAGGTCATACGAGTCTCTGGTGCAATTGAGGGATGTCTTAACTGGTGGTTAGCCTCTATTGCCTTCTCAATATTAACTTTCTCTAACTGTAATCCAGAATTTTCAAGCAACGCCATTCCCTTATTCGTCTGACATAGCATCAACGAGATGCCTTTTCCCTTTTCACTGTCAGGACGATCACTTCCCCAAGAATCTCCAATCGTAACATCAGATACTCTACCCAAAGTTGCATACCGGCAATAATAACAGTTTTCTGTATAATCTAAAGAGGTAAGGAACGCGTATGTGTACATATCCTGGACACCTGCCGGTGTTATCGTCTTGTACTCTCTGTCTTTATTCTGCGAGGATATTCCAAAATTCGTTTTATTTCTAAACCGAATCTCTTTTAACTGTTTAATTTCAACATCTTTTTCATGCAGTGCAAGATTCAAAATTTTCGGTGACGGCGATCCATGACAAATTAAGTCAATCGTAAATAGATTTTCACTTTTATTAGCAGGCAGTGATGCTGTATAATTTTTTGTAGCTGCCACCTGACAAGGCAATCCGATGAATAGGACTTTATTTCCACTCATTAATTTTTTGACAATTTGATCATAAATACCGGCCGGGTTGCTTTTCACATATTTAGACCCTGTGAAATTGATAAGTTCATTTTTTTTATCCGTTATATCAAAAAGAAATTCTCCATTTCTGAACAGGCAGGCTGCAACATAACCACCTTTTTCAACGAAATATTTCATCATTGCTGAAGCGGCTCCGCCAGATGACGCTTTCATTCTAATATCGTCTATCGCCCAACCTTCTTGCCAGCTGATAGGTTCTTTTAATTCCACTTTACGATTATTGGGACATACTTGCTCACAAGCCCCACAGCTAATACATTTGCTTTCATCAATAACCGCATTATAGGCTGATATAGTATCTTTAATTGTAATTGCTTCTTTTTTACATTTTCCAACACATGCCATACAGCCTGTGCAATAATCTTGTTTACATACAGTTTTCATTACCTAATTAGCTCCTGTTTTTTTCACATAACCCCTTACAAAACTGCTCTAACTTTTTAACTTCCGTTTTATAAGAGATTTCATCAAAATTCAAGTCCTTCATTAAACGTGAATTATTAGGATTCTGAAGAAGATAATCAATCTTTTTCGCAATCTCATCTTCATCCATTGGGTCATAAATCACGTCATGCTCTGCAACATCCAGCAAGTCCAATACGCCTGCAGCATTCGAAATAAGGACGCTACACCCACATTGCAGAGCATCAAAAACAGTAAGTCCAAAAGATTCCAGAGTTGAATTTAGTACAAACAATTCACTTTGCGCCATTTCTTTATAGAGTTGTTCCTGCGAAACAAGTCCTTTAAACACAATGTTATTACCTTTTGGCAGATCATCAGGATGATAAAGATGTCCATAAACCATCAATTTCTTATTATCATCCAGTTTAGCCATTGCATTTGCAACGGCAATATTATTTTTTAGCTTTCGATCGCCGCCAACGGCTATTATGCGTCCTTTTTTACGTTCAACTGTATCAAATTTCAACTTCAATTTATCTACACCATTATGTAAATATGTCGTTTTCCCGTTGCAACATGGATATTCTTTTTGAATTCTTTCAGCATATCGTTTTGATACTGACAGAAGCAAATCTACATTATGAAGAACATACTGCTCCATCTTCATAATATTGACATCTGTCACCTCTTCATTTAATATTGATTCAATCTCATAGCAGCCATGCATTAAATAAATTGTCTTCTTATTCAGACACTTTGCAAGCTTAATAGCATATAATCCAACCTTTGACAACCCTGATACAATAACAGCCTTACACCGAAATGTGTTAACTATTGCACTCAGATACTTTTTAATTTTATTCTTGCTATCCGCCACACAGAAACTGTCTGTCAGATTTGCAACTATTCCCTTATTAACATTGGAAGGTCCCGTATTGCCATCTGCCTCTCCAACAAATAAATACTTTGTCATCTAATCACCTACGCCGTTTATATATTACTTTTCAGATACTGTACTGTTTTTTTCTTTTCTTCCTCAATGATTGAACTGAATCTCTCTTTACCCTTTAAGAAGCTATATTTTTCTTCAATTTCCATAATATTGCTCATCAGCTGGTCTTTCATTCCTATCATTTCAACTAAATTCAGCAGCTTATTTTTATTACTTGCTCTAGCTAAAACAGCAAATTTATTTGCATATTTTGAAGCAAAAATTGTCCCATGAAATGTATCCGTAACCACAAAATCTGATCTCTTAAATATTTTCAGGCACTGAAATGGTGAACATACAATATAATCTTTAATCCAGAACTGTGGTGCACCAATTGCAACTGGCGTCAACTGATGTTTTTTACAAAACCCTTTTATTGCATCAATTTCCTCAGCCGTATGAATTCGATTATAATATGAATAAATCACACAGTAATGTTCCGGCATTTCAGGCAAGGACGTCTGCTCCACTTCGTGTATGAAGTTATATATTAGTACCGGGTCCAGATTATCACTAATCTGTTTATCAGTCAGTTTTGCAACAAACTTGTGCGTGTTTTCATCTCGCACAGAAAATGCCGTAACATTTTTAAATGTTTTCCTAATTTTCTCAGCGACTTTCACTGGTAGTTCATCATATTTTGTGGAGCCACAGGATGCCGCATAAGTAATCACTTTATTCGCCTCTGGTACATTACCAAACAGTTGTGAAGAAAATCCCCATGCGCCCGAATTTAAGCAGTTAAATACTTCATCACTACCAATTACACAAACATCATATTGATGACTTTTTTTCTCGATATTTAATTGCTCCACACGGAATTTGTTAAAAACCGCACCTTGCTGTATATTTTTTCTTTTAATTTTAAGTCGGTTTAACGTATATCGATCAGTTTTACTGATTTTCCCTATTAACCCATCCTTTTCTCGTTCTTCATGGTATTCTTGCTTGTAATTTCCCAGAAGTTCAAAGTCTTCATCTCTTTTAGTAATATCTATAAACTCTACTTCGTTTCCTAGTTTTTCAATTGTCTTTTTCAGTGCATACGATTGAAGCAAGGACCCCATATTATCAATCTGCTGCATTGACAAAATACACACTTTCACTTTCACAATCCTCCTTCGTTCTATACACACTTTATCATCAAATTTTCTTCAGAAACTCTTCCATGTCTTTGAATATCTTATTGTTTTTCCTAAATTGCTCTTTTGTATACTCGTAGTTTCCTCCAAGTTTCATCATACTTTCCCAACACTCTGGAAGTTCATCATTTCCGTCTGTAAAAAGCCAGAAAAATTCATATAATGCTTTCTCATCTGGCTCTTTACCATATCGTTCTCTATACAGTTCTACAAGTTCTTTTGCTTCTACTACCTGTGCAGCTTTACGCTTCTCATGATACTCCTCTAGTCCCATAATGACCTTGCAGGGATTCCCTGCTGCCACGCAATTATCTGGAATATCCTTATTAACGAGAGAATTTGCCCCGATGATAACATTATTACCGATATGAACTCCCTTTAGAATTGTTGACTTCATACCAATAAAGACATTATCCCCTATTACAACACCCCCCCCCGATCCAAGAATGTCTCCATAAACACCTTTCAACACAGACCAATCGAAACCGTGAGTTAGAATGGTAACCCCTTCTGTAATCTTCACATTGTTTCCAATTGTGATCAGCCACGGACGGCTGGTATCAATTTGGGTTTTTGTCGGAACATATATAGTGCTTTCACCTCCGATTTTCATCCCAAGACTCCGAAGATATTCTATGTATGTTTGCGAATCTGCTTTATTTCCAAATATCAAACGTCTGCAGACATTTTTTATATTCATGCACCTCACTCCTCTTCATTTCCGGAATCTGCTAAAGTTTGCCATGTCAAAACAGCAAATACCATATAAGCATAATTTGAACGCAATGTTGAATTATACACCATGATTATCATAAAAACCATTGGGAAAAATGTTCCAAGCAGGTTGTAATATGTACTTCTTTTTTGATATGCAACAATCGCTTTAATCTCTAGTATAATAAAAAAAGAAATGTACGCAATCGTGCCAATATAACCTACTTCAACAAAGAGATATCCCAATGATAGCCATGTATAGTGCATCAAACCATAAACATTGTAAAATGCACTATTCAGAATTGGGAATGCGTCAGAGTAATCACCATTTCCTAAACCGATGCCAAACAGCAATGCATCCTTTCCCGCCCATTTTGTGATAATAGGTGATAACTTTGAAAACACCGCTGTTCTTCCGACATCAAACTGACTTGCATATACCTCTTGGTCAGAAAGTATCGTTATAATATTATCGAACGACAAATAGTCTGCCCAAAACGGAAAAGCATAATAAAAAATTTGCATTCCAATATACAATGCTATTACAAAAAACAACGCGAGGATCATACCGCGCCCCTTACGTTTTGACATTGCAAGATACCATACCACCAATAGAATTGCCATAATAAAAAGAAATTTCAATTCTGACAATGCGGCATTTACAAATATAAGAAGCAGATAGCACAAAAACTTCCTTGTGCTCATTTTTTTATACTCAAATTGGCATACTGCAATACACAGAATAATGGACAGGTAAATCATCAGTCCGCCGTTACCACCGCCCGTCTTTCCGAATAGTCCGCTAAGGAAATCTTGATTTAAACTTTCCACAACATATTGAAACACAATTAAAATCATATGGATTGGAAACAATTTTAGGAACAACTCTTCAATTGGCTTCACATCATCTTCTGTCCATAGAGCTCGCGCCAATACATAGAATAAAAAGAATCTTCCATAATTTCTTACACCCCAAAAAGCTCTAAGAATAGTAACTGAATTTAATCCCCATCCAATCAGTACTACCACCGCAAAGGCTACGATTGAAACATTTTCAATGTTTTTAATTGTTTTTGTTAATGTTGCTTGCTTTCTACAGGCCACTACAAGAAGTAAGATAATCAGTAACACATCGCACAAATAATTAATCTGGCGAAAACCAACATAATCCGATATTACGCCTTGCAGTAAGCATATTCCTAAAACACCATATATGATGCTCTTATATTTAATTACAAATAAATGCATTTCTGATTGATTTTCACTCCTCTTTAATTATGTTTATATTTAAGCAGCAACACTAAATAGCACAGCATTGTATTTTCTTTTAGCAAAATTAGTCGAAGGAACTTTCTACTTTTACTTTCGATTTTTAAATCAATTTCACTTAGTACCTTTTTCAAGTGTGAATCTTCTTCAATCGCCCGAATGTTATGCAACTTATCTAAAGTTTTACCTTCGGACAGAGCGATAAGTTTTAAGGTCGCAATTACAAAAGCAAAATAAACACTTGCAAATCGAGTTTTAACCATCTCCGGATATCTAACATTCTCACACAGAATCATGATTTTATCGTAGAATACTTTAATTCCTTGATATCTGTCTTTTCTATATGCCCTTGTGAGTGATGTACCATTTTGGCAATAGTAGTACATCGCTTCAGGTAAAACCCCGACACATGCAACATGTCCAAAGAGATTCATCAATGAGTAAACATCTTCCGAAATAATTTCCCGTTCCGAAACAAATCTCCAATGGATTTTGTTTATCAGATCCATAGAAAACAGTGCCGTACAAGCACTTAACATCAGATTTGCTTTTTTTTCTTGAGAATAATCCGGTGATATCAATTCAGGAAGAATTTCCTCCACCACTTCTCCACCCACATAAACTAATTTGTCGATTTCCGGCTTATATGTTTTTGTGACTATTCCCTCTGCGCTCACAATATTGTATCCATAATATACAACATCTGCTCGGCATTCAATAGCTTTTCTATATGCCTTTTCGATAGTATCCAATTCGATATAATCATCACTGTCAACAAAGCATATAAAGTTTCCGGTGGCATTTTCTATTCCTGTATTTCTCGCCATTCCCAAGCCAGCATTTTTTTTATGTATTACTCTAATGCGCTCATCTGATTTTGCCCAATTTTCGCACATTGCCGGACACCGGTCGGGTGATTCATCATCAACCAGAAGGATTTCTAAGTTTTCATATGTTTGATTCACGATGCTTTTTAAACATCGATCTAAATATTTTTCCACATTATACACAGGTATTACAACTGTCACTTTATGTTCTTGCACTTTCTTTTTTCCTCACTGCTTTATTACAGATATATTTTATCACTCTTGCTGGGCTACCCACCGCAACACAATAGTCAGGTATATCCTTTGTAACTACTGAATTAGCTCCAATCACACAATGCTTACCAATCTTCACATTGCCTACGATTACAGCATTTATTCCAATGTAAGACCCGTCCCCAATGGAAACTTTCTGCCCCTTTTGTACAATTCCCTGCGCAATCACAGGGACATCAATGTTATGGTTCTCATGGTCGCAATCGGTAATATACACATTCGGTGAAAAGAGTACCTTCTCCCCGATATCTAGAGAGTTAGCAATGGAAATCCTGCAGCGCTCACCAATTTCGGAGCCTTTGCCAATTCTCACCGTCCCCTCCGACCAAATTTGGGCATAAGGACGTACTGTTACAGAGTCTTCCAGTGTTATATGATGCTTTCCTTTCAGGCCACAATGCTTACCAATATAAACGTCATGTCCGGCAGTTACACAAAATATTTTTGCTCGAACCATTCCGAGCATTCCCTTAACTTCGTCTTTAAGCCCCATTTCTACTATACCTTTCTAATAAACTTATTCGGATACAAGAAAAACTCCAACCATTTCGTTTTCTTCATGATCCAATCAGCGATGATCGGACCGCCAAAACTGATGCCTAGTCCCAGCACCACATGTACTGTAGCATTCTCCACACCGATCTTCAACAAAACAGATCTTATTGGTGCCGCAAACAGTGTGTGCATCAGGAAAATCGGCATCGTATATTTGGCAAAGAAGTCTATTCCTCTGCCAAACTTTTCCTCAAAACCAGCCACCGTCAAAATTACAGCCCCACAGGCCAGCAGTCCCATTGCAAAAGAAACAGCGGCGCCTTGGATACCCATCATATACACAACAACGCTTAAAACCATAAACAGCATACCATTTAATGTTCCTTGCACGCTTTTGCCCTTCAGTTGTACATCAAACGCACAAATGCTCATACCGAGCACAAACCAGATTTCGTTTGAGAGAACTGTCGACACTGTGTAAACGTTGTCCCCCCCCAGTCAAAATCAAGAGTTTTCCAGCTACTGCAACCATCAATCCTATTGCAGCCGCCTTCTCACTGCTGAAAGTCGGTGTAATAAGGAAGATGAAGAACAGTGCGTACAGATACCAATACGGCGCAGTCGGATGAAGTAAAATGATATCACCAAGACCACCTATCTGGTCATTAACACTGCTTGAGAACACCTTTTTCAACACCCATGTAGCAGTCGTAAAAGTCACGTACGGCACACCGAGTGCTAATGCTTTCTTAGCAACATTCTTGCACCAGTTGCTAACACCATTTACTTTGCTGTACTTCTGATATATATATCCACTACAGATAAAGAACAGTGGCACATGGAAGTAATAAATCGTTGTGTTGAACCACTCATACAAATCGTTCTCTGGTAAAATGTTAGCCTTCGTCATGCTCTGAAAGAAATGGCCCAACACAACCAATATACAGGCAATGACTTTTACATCATCAACCCATTTTTCCCTGGTTCTTACTGCTATCCGTTCAATCATTGCTTCTTCTCCATCTGCTGTGCGATATCAGCATCCACAATTTCCTCGCCGGTCTTATGCTTCAGCTGCTCTTTAGATGCTTCGCTCAGGCCATTATTGATTACACAGTTCATATCACAGGTACTGCACTTGTCCAATTCTTCTTTGGTGACCTTGCCATCACGGTAGTCGCGGCAGATTTTCAACTCGTACATGCTGTACGGATGCTTAGTGAACAGTGCCTTGAACTTGTGAACCAGAACCCAAGTGGCAGGCTTCCAGATATACTTATGCATAGCCGGACTGACCGAACCAATCATCCAGCAGTCACGGTCGCAGCAGCGAACTTTTTTACGGACTTCCTCTGCCTTTGGACTGTTCCACAGTTCATCCCAGCTCTGGGTGTTCAGATTGCCCATGACCTCCTTATCCTTAGTACCGTTGCACGGCATAACGTCGCCATACGGATCAATGAAGAAGGTGTCAAAGCTCATATCGCAGGGCAGCAGACGCTTCTGACCGTAGATGTAGTTGATCAGGCCGTGGTTGAAGTAGGCACGGAACCACTTCTTCGGGCTGTTGCTGCGAAGTAACTCATTGACAAGGTTCTCGAAGTTCTTTGCAACCATCGGGCGATCGTGGATGATATTCTTAGCTTCAACAAAGTAGAAGCTATTGTGCAGAGAAGCAGTGGCGAACTCCATACCCATCTCGTTAGAAATCTTATAAAGAGGGACCAGATCAGGAGCGTTCTTGTCCTGAACGGTAATACCGAAGCCAACGTCCTTCATACCCATCTCACGCAATTTTTTCAACGTATTATAACCACGCCGATAGCCATTCTGCAGACCCCGAATCTCATTATTGGTCTGCTCCAGACCCTCAATGGAAATACGAATGCCGATCTGCGGGAACTCCTTGCACAGATCAACGATACGATCCGTGAAGAAGCCGTTGGTAGAAATGACGATACGATCAGACTTCTTGTACAGCTCACGCACGATATCATTCAGGTCAGTGCGGATAAACGGCTCACCGCCGGTGATGTTGGTAAAATACATCTTCGGCAGCTTCTTGATAGTTTCGATGCTGATTTCTTCTTCCAGCTTGGAAGGTGCTTTATAACGGTTACACATAGAGCAACGAGCGTTGCAGCGGTAAGTGACGATGACCGTACCATTTAACTTTTTTTCTTCAGACATGATTAACTCTCCTGTTGTTTACTCTCTCTTTAAAAATATTTTGATTTTATTTAAGAACCACTTAGCACATACTGAGAACACAATTGAGCCGCAGATTACCGCAACCGTTGTGATGCTATATGCCAGCAGGCCGTTTCCAAGCAGATGAACGAGGTGTAGCTTTTCAAGCGCACGATAAATTATCATATGGCACAGGTAAATCTCGAAGCAGATACCACCGAGGAACTTGGCGACTGGATTGACCAGTACCCCCCCCCCCCGATTACATCCAAGGGTATAGACCAGAGCAGCCACACAGAAGAACAACATAGTAAACGTAGAGCCGCCTAATGCAAAATAAGCAACTGTGTCCACCAGCAAAATCACACCGGAGATTACTTTGTACTTCGATGCAAACTCGGCCAACTCTTTCCGATAGAGGAAGATCAAACCTCCCGCCATAAAGTACACTGCGCAGTATAGGAAATTTGTTCTTGCACTAAAATTGACCGCTACTCTATCCGCAATGTGGTTTGCATCAAAGAAATATGTACTGCACGCGAAGTTGTAAATTACAGGCGCAAGCAAATGCTAACCATGCACGTTTCTTATTTTCCAGCAGAAAGCAAAAAAACGGAAACAACAGGTAAAACACGAAAATCACTGCCAATGTCCAGCTCACGCCGATAACCGATATATTCATATTCGGCAAAAATCCCTGGCAGAGCGTCAGATTGGCAAAAACTTCATACAGTGCGCTTTTGCTAGGTGACATTACAAAATCCAACGCACAAAGCAATGCAAAATACGTCCAGATCTTACTGTATCTTTTTGTGTAGAACTCTCCCACACTGATTTTCTTATCTTTGAATTTCTGATAATAACCGCAGCACATACCGAAACCGCTGACCATCATAAAAAGAAAAACGAGGTTTGTGAAAGACGGAATAAGCCGTTCAAACACAAATCCTCCCATTCCATATTTTCCATTTGTGAGAACATGCATCAGAGCAATACCGATAATGGCATACGCCTTTAAGCCATCTATTCCCTTATACCTTTCTTTCATTCCGCAAGCATCCCCCATAATGTCTTTGCATAGTTTTCCTCTGAACACTCGTTCTCTAAGAAGTTCTTAAAATTCTCTGCGCAAATGTCTGCATCATATTTATGTTTCAAATAATACTGAATCTTATCTATCCAATCATCTACAGTATTTGTGCATATAACTCCGCGTCCGTTTGACAAATATCCTTTTGTCGTCACCGTATCAGACGTTATAATCATCTTATTATTTGCAGCTGCCTGGAAATAGACTGTCAGGCCTGCCGGAGCTTCTGTGTCCAATGGCATAGCAATAAGCTGCGACTGACATAAGAGTTCTATAAATTCACTTTCCGGAATATCTGTTCTAATATAAATATTATCGCCTATAACATCTAAGAACTGCTCTTTCAGCGCATTAGGCATAACACAATTAAATGTTACATCCGGAAGTTTCTTAGCCACTTCAAACAACAATTTCCAATCCCGGCCATTTCTTCCTCCACAGAAAACTGTGTTAGTCCTGGCTTCCACTCGTTTATCCAATGTATAGTTTTTATGATAGACATCATGTAAAAGAGTAAAATTAGCCTTCATATTCAAAGTTTCATTAATATAACGACCATATTCCTCAGTCGTAACTGTTGCGGCAAAAGAATGTGAACGCAGTGCCCTTTTATAGAGGTATTTTGCCATCTTATTTTTAGTCGTATTTTTATCTTTCAGTAAAATATTAATCGCTATAATTTTAATTTTTTTATTGGTCAGCCTGCCTAGCCACCAACATAGCACCCCCATAAAATCGTACCAACATACAATGGTATCACCTGCTTTTGCACGTTTTACAGTTGTGCTACAAACTGAAAGCATTTTCTTGATAGACGTACAACGCCATTCAGGATAAATTTCCTTGTACTCTTTTTCAAATGCCGATGTCAAAAATGACATATCTTCCAATTTCTTGGGTTTATCATATAAAACATAAATCATGCTTCACCTCTATAAACCTTCATAATTTTCTCGTAATACTCATCGATAGTATCGAATCTAATGTCCTTGCAGTTTGCACTGTATTCCGCGCACAGTTCCTTATCACCCCAGAGCTTTTGAATCTTCATCTTCAAGTCTTTTCCATTACCGCTCTCAAACAACTCACCGGTCGTACCAACCTGAATCAGCTCCGGGATGCCACCAATGTTTGCACCCAGAACCGGCGTGCCATACATCTGGGATTCCATCACGGAGAACGGACAGTTCTCATACCACTCAGACGGGTAAATGGAAAACCGTGCCTCCCGGATGAGTTTTTCCAGTACCTCACCCTTCTGGAAGCCAACGTTCTTAATATTCTTTATCCCCTTAATGCTGTCTTCCAGCGGCCCTGTGCCAGCGAAGATGAACTGCACATCCGGCAGTTCCTTACAGACTTTGATGAGCGTTCCGATGCCCTTTTCCTCAGAGAAGCGGCCAAAGTACAGAACATAGTTCTGCTTTTCAATCTCTTTAGGCTCCACCTTTTCCACAAAATTATGCATCGCAATTGTCTTGGTCGCAAACAGTGGGTTGGTGTCCATCTTCGTTTTCAAGAACTCGGAGCAGCAGATAATTGTATCTATGTGCTTATAAGCTCCGTTCCATTTCCAAAACTTTGCTTCCATCATGCCGATGATGGACTTGGCTGTGGAACTGTGTACACATTTTCCTTTCACACAGTTCATGAAGCGACCGCCAAGGCACTTCTCACAGTTCTCATGTGTAATCGGATTCTTAAGCTGGTGGTTAGGGCAGATCAGCTGGTAGTCGTGCGCCGTGAAAACAATCTTGCACTTATGCCCTGTCTCCTTCCGCCACTTCACAATTTCCAGAATCATGGAGGGGGTTAACTGGTAGTTGAAATTGTTCAGGTGGCAGACATTCGGCTGGAAGTCATCCAACACCAGCCTTAACTTTTCTCTTGCTTCCTTGCTGTAAATCGTCTTGATTGGGTAGGTCAGCTTCGACAGCTTGCTGCCGCCGTGGAAATCCATATCACTCGTGTAAGCATTGACCCGGTTGCCAACGCAGCGGCCTTTGTGGTCCATACCGAAGTACTGAACCTCATGTCCCATCTTCCGGAGCTGTTCACCCAGCTTGAAGATATAGGTCTCACTGCCGCCGTTGGCGTGCAGAAATTTATTAATAATCAGTGTTCTCATTTACTTTTTTTCCTTATGTTTTATGTTCAGTTTCATACCCTTTGTTAGGACAAAGTAGTTATTATGTATTATTCATAAATCAAAGCGCTTTATCAGAACGCCGGTAACGAAACCCAAAAACCTTATGATAAAATCGTCTGCTGTTACCGTATTGAGATAATGAAACAAAAATGACCGTTCGAGCCTTATTCCCTTAACAGAAAATAGTGTAAATACGCTATTTTTGCCTAATTTTCAGTATACACATCTCACCACCTGCGTTTGGATAGAGATTATTGATTTCAAGGATACGCATTAATTTTCCTTCTCTAAAATGTATTTTTTGCTATGTTTGATTCTGATTAGTCATATTTTCAGCTTTAACCAACCCCAGAATGTTTCATCATCTGCACCACTTGATTAAAGGATATTACTTACAATTAAAAATTTTATTTATTCACCCTCTGTATACTTTTAACGTTTTCTCAACAACACCATCCCAACAATATTTACTGCATATAAAATCCGCTGCTTTATTTTTATATGCTGCTACCATTGTTTCGTCATCACATAGGCTTTGCAATTTCTTGTGAAGTTCTGTAACAACAGACTTCTTGAATACTAAAGCCCTATCTTCAACCACTGAGGCACACTCCTCTATGTCGGAAACCAAACAGCAATTCCCATAACTCATTGCTTCCAATAAACTGAGGGGCATTCCTTCAAGATCACTAGGCAATGTATAAATATATGCGTTGCTATAAATCTCATCCAATTCCTGTCCCCGGATAAACCCTGTAAAGAGAATTCTTCTATCATTTTCCGCCATTTTTTTTAGTTCATTTGTAAACTCTTCTGTATCTGAGCTTCCACCTGCAATAACCAGCTTTTTGTCTGTTTTTACGTTCTTAAATGCTTCGATTAAATATCTTAATCCCTTTTCAGGAACTAGCCTCCCCAGGAATAAAATATAACTATCTTTCTCAAGGCCATACTTTTGTTTGATAATATCGGCTTCTCTAATCTGAGGTCTCACAACTCCATTCGGAATAAATCTGGTTTTTCTTCCGTATGTCTTCATAAAATAATTTTGCACTCCTTCAGAAAGAACAATAATTTCATCTGCATATTTTACTGCACATTTTTCTCCCAGCATGATATATGTACTTGCGAATTTTCCCCACTTAGCTCTTTGATGATCTAATCCATGAATAGTAGCTATACATTTCTTTCCGAACAATTTAGGAAACCATAACATAGCACATGGCCCTTCAGCATGAAAATGCACTACATCGTACTTACCGAAAGCCGCGCAAAATGCACCTGCAACTGACGCTGTCATAGCAGCAAGTCCCTTTTTATTTAAAGTAAAAACTGATTTAAGCCTAACGCCTTTATAATCAGTTAATTGGTCACAATCAAATTCTTTACCACTTACGTGATGTCCTTTACGGTTATAACATGTAACATTATGTCCAAGTTTAACCATTCTAGTTGCTAATTCCTCTACGACAATCTCAATGCCACCCTCCCTGGAAGGGATTCGTTTATGGCCTAACATAGCAATGCTCAGATTCTTTTTATAGCCAGTTTTTAAAATGTTATCCCTTTTCGAGTTTTTACCCGCCATAATTAATAATTTCTCCCTCATATACTACTTGATGTAGAATGAAACTCACCACTTTCGTGATCTTGTTCTTATTTTGCAACTTTGTATCTTTTTGAATATCATAAAAAATAGAAGATATGTCATCTAACCATTGCAGCACTTCTCTTTCTTAGTAATTAAAACATTTTCAAATATACTTCTGTTAATTTATTATAATTATTACTTATCTAAATTGTTTGGCGACTACATCGACCCCTCCCCTCTAAAAACAACCACAACAGTCCTCCACAACAATTTTAAATCCAACCCCAAACTCCATTCAGTTATATACTCCGTATCCAACTCCACAACCTTCTCAAAATCCGTAATCTCACTTCTCCCACTAACCTGCCACATCCCAGTGATCCCCGGCTTAATGGCCAGTCTCTTCCTATGATGCACCTCATACTTCTCCCACTCATCCACAGTCGGCGGCCTTGTCCCAACCAGGCTCATATCACCCTTCAGCACATTCCAGAACTGCGGAAACTCATCCAGAGACGTCTTCCGGATAAAGTTCCCAATCCCTTTAATGATCCTGGGGTCATTATCCATCTTAAACATCAGTCCATCCTGAATCTTATTCTTCTCCATCAATTCCTTCTTCCGCGCCTCAGCATCCATATACATAGAGCGGAATTTATAGATTTTAAATTTCTTCCCATTCTTCCCAACTCGGATCTGTGAAAAGAACACCGGCCCCGGAGATTTTATCTTAATAATTGGCGCAATAAATACAGTCAGCATCCCTGTTATCAGCACACCGACCAATCCCCCAACAATATCCATAGCTCTTTTTAAAAACATATCTCTCGGTGAAGCCATCTTAATACTGCTGGAAAGCACTGTATATCCGGCCATCTTCTCAACGATCTGGTTATTTCCCAGCACTTCCAGTTTAGCCAGCTTCATATGTATCGTCACACCCATACTGGCGCAGCTCTTTATCATCTCATTTGGTATAACCGTCTCTTCAGAAGGATTAAAAAACACTTCATCCACCCAGTTCTTCTGGATATAAGAGACCATGCTGTCCTTATCCGCAACAACTGGAACGCCCAGGATCTTCTTGCCGGTCATCTGCACATCAATAATGGCGATCCCGTCCAAGTATAAACTTTCAAAGTTATTTCTCAGGATCGTTTTCACAACTTCAGAGGCCACATCTGCAGACGTAACCAGCAGCAGAGAACGCTTCCCTTCCTGCCTGTCGACTCTTCTCTTAATATTTTGTTTCCAAGCCAGCCTTGTAACATAAGACAGCACAATATAAATGCCCCACATGCTGATAAAAATAACGCGGGAATATGTAGAAGACTGTTTTACAAAAAACAGATACACCAGCATGGTGGCTATAATATAAGTTACATGTTTAAATACAGCCACAAACTCTTTAAAATAGCCTCTCCTCAAAATGCCACTGTAGCTTTCATTGAAAAACACAACGACAAAAAAGATAAACAGCAGGATAATCTCCACGTCACGATAATTGTCATCGGATAACCGAAACATCTTTCCGTTTCTAAAGACATAACTCAGCAGAAATGAAACTTCCATACAGATTAAATCCAAAATGATAAAATCCAAGTGTTTTAACCAACTACTACCATTCTTCTGATACATAACGAACTCCCAAATCCCTCAATGATTTTGCCGCATTTTTGCAGCATTTGGCAGAAATATTTTGTAGGATTATCCGAAAACTTTACACGTTCAATCCAGCCGTATAGGAAAAGCTGTACACTCCACCCTGTAATAAAATGAAAACGATTGCTTTCAACAAGGAGCGCCAGCCAATAATCTCTTATTTATTCCTTTGTTCCTGTACATTCTAACGTGTTTGACATATTATGTCAAGCAACGAACTGCATCTTTTTCTGTACATTTGCTTTCAGATTAACCCAAAATAATCTCAACAAGTTGCTTTTTTTCTTTATAATTCCAAAATATAACCATATAGCTTTAAGTTTTTCGCCTTTTTTTGCTATTGTCCATAAATATACACTCCTTAATTGGTAAAAGGAACACAACAAAATATTTCCTCTACATTTTATCAATGTATTATTAAAGGAATATCCTCCTGCCGTAATTTGCCTATACAACATATCTTCCGGCATTTGACATCACACCTTAAAAATACATTTCTTCCAGCACTTGACATCACACCTTAAAAATACATTTCTTTCGACGAACCATACGCATAAAAAACAGCACTTTCCGTATCCTATTATAATGACCCCGTTAAAAAGTGCCTGTAAAAAAATTACATTTAATTGTAACTTAAATTCTATCTTCTTACAGTCGTAATGAAAACGAACCTTGAGCACATATTTTATCTCCTTGCAGTTCATTTTTAACCATTTTATTTCTGGTATCGTAGTCAAAGGGATATTTTCCCATTAAAAAATATACGGAGGATGTAAAAATGAATGAACTAGATAAACTAAGTATAGGAAAAAGGATTTTGCAGCAACGGGAGCTGCTGGGATATACGCGGGAGGAACTGGCGGAAAAGGCAGATATTACGCCCCGCTTCTGCTATGATCTGGAGCTGGGGCAAAAAGGAATGTCCGTGAACACTTTGTGTAAACTCAAATCTGCTTTACACATAAATATTGATTATTTGTTGTTTGGTGAACAAAAAAATCTGAATGATTTAGATTCTATTAAAACACTGATAGAAACCTGCCCTCCGGATAAACTCTCACATTTACTTGACATCATCACTTCTTATTTAAAGGCAGTGAACTAAGCGCCGCATTCTTAATGGACACAGACGAGATTATTTCCTTCTACCGGTTCCAAAAAAATTTATTGTAAATATAAATCCGCCTGATTATCTGTCTAATATTCCTATTACTGAATAAACATCCCATATTTGCAATATAATATATATTAGAACGTTGTATTCACAAAAATCATGAAAAGAAGGGCTGGGTTTATCGTATGATCGTTTTTATCGCTGTATCGTTCCTGGTCGGCTCCATGTTCGGCATTCTGTTAATGTGTCTGGTTCAAATCAATCGGCTTAACCAAGACCCAGAACCCGGCAGCAGCCTTCCGGATGACTATTCCGATCCTAAACTGTAAAGCAAATGAAAATAGCAGACAAGTTCCATAAAAAAGCACTGGAGACAAAGTACCAACACTATGCCTCCAGCGCTTTTATTTTCTTAAAAGCTTTCTATTTCCCGTCTCTCCATAAAGTTGGATTCCAGATATTTCTCAACATCCCCGCAGTCATAACTCCTGGCATCGGCGGGACAGACTTTTGCACATCTCATACAGTTGATGCACAGACTCTCATCCACCGCATAAGTCTCCTTATCAATGGCTGCTGCGGGACATTTCTGCACGCATGCCTGACACCCGTTGCATTTCTCAGCATCCCAGAATTTTGCCACCGGTTTCATCTGTTTTGGTTCCGGTTCAGCGGCCCCGGGAAGTTCTATCTGTTCATGAAAATCTTCTTCCAGACGTTTTTTCACTGTCACAGCAAATCTACGGAACTCCTGTATATCTGACTCATCCGGCCGCCCCTTCCCCAGCTTCCCGGAATATATATGAGGAATGACCGGCGCAATGGCTCCGATACAATAAAATCCTCTATCCTCAAGTATTTTCCGCATCTGGGCAAGTGTATTGTCATAATGCCGGTTTCCGTATGCTGCCATAAGAATACAAGGTGTATTCTCCCCATGCAGATTTGTAAACAGTGCTTCATTCAGCCTCGGTAATTGTCCGCCGTACACGGGCGCTGCCGCAAGCAGCAGATCCTTCTCTGAAAAATTGTGTTTCTGTTTTCTCAGTTTCCTCCTGGTCAGATCCAGATACTGCGGATTTTGTGACAGCATACCTGCCAGGATCTCCGCTGCTCCTTTTGTCCCTTCCGTGGGACTGAAATACGCCACAGTCAAAGTCTTGTTTTTTTCCATAAGATCCGGTCTCCTCTCTTTTGTACGCCTCAGAGACTGTTCCCATCTCCAGGCTTCAATTTTATTATGATCACCGGTCAGCAGAACCTTTGGCACTTTCTTGTCATGCCAGGTCTCAGGCCGTGTAAAATGAGGATATTCCAGCAGGTTATCCTGCATGGATTCAAACTGGGCGGATTCCTCATTGCTCAATACACCTGGCACAAACCGTGAGATAGCGTCTATCATGACCATAGAAGCCAGTTCCCCGCCGGTAAGCACATAATCTCCAATGGAGACATAATCCGTCACGATCTCCTCTAAAACCCGCTCATCTATCCCTTCATAATGACCGCAGAGGAAGATAAGCTCCTCCTCCTGGGCAAAATCCTCCACCATAGTCTGGTTAAAGACCTTCCCCTGAGGCGTCAGATAAATACAGCGTGGCTTCCTGCCCTTTCCCGCTGCCAGGGATTTTTCGGCAACAGAACCATAGGCCCTGTAGACAGGCTCTGCCTGCATGACCATGCCGGCTCCCCCGCCATATGGATAATCATCAACTCTGTTATGTTTATTATCGGAAAAGTCCCGGATATTGACAGTTTCCAGCGAAATATGTTTTTCTTTCATGGCACGGCCGATTATGCTGGTATCCAGCCCCTGCCGCACCATATCCGGAAATAAGGTCAACACATGAAAATTCATAGCATTCTCCATTCCGCTGCCTGTTGGCAGCACAAATAGTAACATCTCCACCCAAATCGGCTGTCTAATCCAGAAGCCCGTCCATCAGATGTATTTCCATCCGGTTCTCCTCAACATCAATATCCAATACACATTCATGGATCGCAGGGATCAGCACCTCTTTCCCTTCCTCCGTCTCCACAATGTAAACATCATTGGCTCCGGTCTCCATCACATCTTTCAGTACGCCAAACTTTTCCCCGTTTTCCAGGTATATATCAAGTCCGATGAGGTCCGCAATATAATACTCATCCTCCTCCAAAGGAATGGCCTGGTCTCTGGTCACATAGAGACTTCTGCCTTTGTATTTCTCTATATCATTGATATTGTCAATCCCTTTGAATTTCAGGATCGCATACTGTTTAAAATACTTGACATTCTCAATTTCCAGCTCCATATATTCCCTGCCTGTATCCAGTAATACACTGTCCAGGTCCTCAAATCTATGCACATCATCAGTGGTGGGAAACACCTTGACCTCCCCGCGGATCCCGTGGGTTGTGGTGATCACACCTGCCTGTAATAAGTCTTCCATCATCGAATTCCTTCCTATTATAAAGATATCACGTTATCAGGATAAAGAGTCCATACAGTCGGACTCTCACGCCGGACACGGCCAGCCGCGGCCATTTTCCTTTGTAATGAAAAAAAGGGGGCTGGTGCAGTAAAATTTACCGCGACAGCTCCCGCTTACACAGAACGGATAAAATCCGTCGTATTCCTCACCTGCGCCGGAATTCCGCCTTTCGGCGGCCGGTTCAGTTATTGTAAAATATCTACGACTACTTTCTTGTCGCTTTTGGAAGATGCAGCTTTCACTACGGTACGGATTGCCTTGGCAATTCTACCCTGACGGCCGATGACTTTGCCCATGTCTGCCGGAGCCACTTTCAGCTCTACCAGAACGGCATTGTCCTCTTCTGTTTCCGTTACCGCAACTTCATCCGGATAATCTACAAGAGACTTTGCAATTACTTCTACTAATTCTTTCATCACAAGCTACCTCCCGGAATCCTATTTTTCGATACCAGCTGCTTTGAAGATTTTAGCAACAACTTCTGTAGGCTGTGCACCGTTAGCCAGCCATTTTTTTGCTGCCTCCTCGTCTACTTTGTAAACGCTGGGATCCTGGTTCGGATCGTATGTTCCAATCTCCTCGATGAATTTACCATCTCTCGGGGATCTGGAATCTGCAACGATGATTCTATAGAAAGGAGCTTTTTTCTGTCCCATTCTTCTTAATCTGATTTTTACTGCCATCTCTTTCACCTCCTGGCTTATTTTTTCTTCTATATGTTAAAAGGGAAGTTTGAATTTTCCTCTTTTACCACCTTTACCGCCCATGAGTCCGGGCATCTGTTTCATCATTTTCTTGGCCTGTTCAAACTGTTTGACCAGACGGTTGACTTCCGCCATATCCACACCTGCACCTTTGGCGATTCTCGCCTTTCTGGATGGGTTCAGGATCTCCGGATGGGAGCGCTCTCTCGGTGTCATGGATAAGATCATGGCCTCTTTTCTTGCCATATCTTTCTCGTCCACCATGCTGTCAATATCTTTTATCTGACTGCCCATACCCGGTATCATATTCAATACGCTGGATAAGCCGCCCATGTTCTTCATCTGGTTCATACTTTCCAGATAGTCATCAAAACCAAAGGAATTCTTGCGGAATTTCTGCTCCATCTCCTTGGCTTTTTCTTCGTCCAGATTCGCCTGTGCCTTCTCGATCAGGCTCATTACATCGCCCATTCCCAGAATACGGGATGCCATACGGTCCGGATAGAACTGCTCCAGATCCGATAGTTTTTCTCCCATACCCACGAATAAAATAGGTTTGCCTGTGATCGCCTTGATGGATAATGCTGCACCGCCTCTGGCATCGCCGTCTAATTTGGTGAGGATCACCCCATCAATGCCGACTTTCTCTCCAAAGGTTTCTGCCACATTTACCGCGTCCTGACCGGTCATGGCATCTACTACCAACACGGTCTGATCCACTTCAACGGCTTCCTTGATGTTTGCAAGCTCTTTCATCATGTCTTCATCTATATGAAGACGGCCTGCAGTATCCAAGATCAAAACATTAAATTTTTCTTTTTTTGCATGTTCGTAAGCTGCTTTGGCAATATCCACAGGGTTCTGTTTATCTCCCATGGAGAAAACTTCCACGCCCTGTTTTTCCCCATTCACCTGTAACTGGGTGATGGCTGCCGGACGGTACACGTCACATGCTGCGAGGAGAGGTTTGCGTCCTTTTGACTTCAGCTTTCCGGCCAGCTTCGCTGTTGTGGTGGTTTTACCTGCACCCTGGAGACCGGCCATCATAATGACGGTTATCTCGCCGCCCGGCTTTAATGCCAGTTCTGCAGTCTCGCTGCCCATCAGATTGACCAGCTCTTCATTTACAATCTTGATCACCATCTGGCCCGGATTCAATCCTGACATGACATCAGCACCTACTGCCCGCTCCTGAACGGATTTCATAAATTGCTTTACCACCTTGAAGCTTACATCAGCTTCCAGAAGCGCCATTTTTACTTCCTTCAGCGCTGCTTTTACATCAGCTTCGGTCAGACGGCCTTTTTTTCTCAAGTTTTTAAATACATTCTGAAGTTTATCGGTTAAGCTCTCAAATGCCATCTGCTATAACTCCTCTAATATTTCCTGGGAAATGTGTTCCACTTCTGTAACCAGTTCCTGTTTGCTCATGGCCTCACAGTGTCCGGTCAATTCCCGGATGCGGTGGATCTTTTCCTTGATACTCACAAACTTCTCCACCAGATGCAGTTTGTCCTCGTAATCCTGTAGGATCTTACCGCAGCGCTTCACATTGTCGTGAACACCCTGCCGGCTGATTCCCAAATCTTCGGCTACCTCGCTCAAAGAATAGTCATTCAGCACTACATCCTCGTATATTCTGCGCTGGTGCTCGGTTAGGAGCTCACCATAGAAATCGTATAGTAA
>ENA-UAPG01000079-UAPG01000079.1-human-gut-metagenome-genome-assembly--contig:-NODE-79-length-26042-cov-9.084927_pt1 | contig 26042 bp, 26 predicted proteins | sample MGYA00243478_ERZ654573 | MGnify/ENA primary metagenome ERZ654573 (study PRJEB26926, sample SAMN06164711) | human gut metagenome | biome: ENVO:00009003; feature: ENVO:2100002; material: ENVO:00002003... | reverse complement strand
TCCTTCCACATCCTCGACCAGTCCCCACATGTTCCCCTTTTCGTCTGTATAGATATAAGAAATATAATGTTCCTCATTATTTTTCATCACAGCCAGCACTTTATCCGACAAAGGACTTTTATAAAGCGCCGTTTCTCCTCCATAGCCGTTAACCGTAAAGGTACGGTTGGCATATTCGCATTCTTTTGCATGACGTTTGTAAAAAATATTTTCCGGCTCAAAAATAACATCTGCGGATACGTCCAAAGCCTGTATTCCGAGACAAATCCATATCAGTAAAAACAGAACGATCCCTTTTTTCATCTGTATCCCCCCTATCCAATTAACAACCCCAAAAAGAAAGAGCATCCATTTGCCGCCAGTGAATATTTCATAGGATGCCTGCTTCCCTGCAGATAAGCCCTGTAAATTCGCCCCTCTGTTATGACTACTGCTGCCTCCACCAAAAGATAAAAAACAATTTTCCCCGCACCGGGCGGCATATACATCCTCCATATCCACGCAAGAAACACTGCTGCAGGGTTTGTCATAATATTGACCAGACAGATCAGCAGCAAATCCTTTCTCTTTCTTATCCCCCACACAAGAGCAGCAGCTTCCTCGATCACAAGCGTAAGCCCCAGAGAAACCCCAAACATTTTAACCAGATACAGAACCATCCGACTCTCCTTTCCGCCTCATCACCCCGGCAAACAGCAAAAGCGAAAGCAAACTTCCCAGACTGCCTGTCAGCCGGGGATCCATAGGCGGCACCGTCTGAAAATAGACCGGCAGAAATCCCAAAAACAGAGCAAACGTCAATGTACCAAAAGCCAGCCCCGGCTGTTCCCGCATCTCCTTCCACATCAGATACAGTGTCAAAGGCATGGTCATATTAAAAAACAGCAGTGCCAGCAGCCCGGTTCCCCAAAATCCACCAAGTCCATACATCCCCGCCGCCAGAATCAAGGAGATCACCGCTGTCCTGGAAATTCCGATCCGGTCAGCAAAAAAACCTCCCGCCGCTTTGCCTCCCGCCACAGCCGCAGTACACAACACCCCCATAAGGACGGTCTTATTCCACGGAAAAGCAGCCGACATCCCAACATAAGACCTCAGCAGCACCACCAAAAAACAGCAGACTGCCATCATACTTCTACCATAAACAGGCCTGCCTTTCCCGGATATTCTACTGCCATGCTCTTCCAGATACTTTCCCCTGCCCAGCCACAAAAGCACTCCCCCTAAACTCAAAAGAACAAGCGCCCCTGCCAAAACGATCCCCACCTCAGATACAGACTGACTCCACATTTTCCCTAAAAACAGCCCCAAAGCTCCGGGCGCCACAAAAACTCCCAGCCGTGTGCAGACTCTGTCTTCCCTTTCACTGGTCCAGATAGTCCCCACGCCTCCTCCCACATGAAACAATGCATTCCCCAGCCCCAAAACCGTCACATGCGTAAATCCGCCCAAAAAAATAAGCACTACCCCAAAAACTGCAAAACCTACGGAACACCTATACTTTTCCTCTGTACCTTTCCCTCTGCATAGCCCGTCAAGTACCACCCCCAACGGCATCTGCAAAGCAAACGCGCAGAAATTATACAACAACAGATACCAGTACCAAGCATCCTTTTCCCGAAATACCCCATACATGGCAAACGCGCAGGCAGCATCCACAAGAAAATGCATACATGAAAACACACCTAAAACAGCCTGTCCCCTTCTCATAGGCTTTCTCAGATTTCTCCCAGCATCTGAGCCGGGTTATCCGCTGCCTTAACCTTTCCGAATGCCTTTTCTATTATCCCGTTCTCATCAATCAGATATGTGGTCCGCACCACCCCCATCACCTTCTTCCCATACATATTTTTCTCTTTCCACACATCATATTCCTGAACCACCTGCAGCTCCGTATCAGAAAGCAGTGTAAACGGCAGATGATATTTCTCCGCAAACTTTTTATGGGAAGCAGCCGTATCCTTGCTGATCCCCAGCACCACAGCCCCCTTCTCCGTAAACTGCGGATAAAGCTCCCCAAAACCACATGCCTGCTTCGTACATCCTGCCGTATTATCCTTACTATAAAAATACAAAACTACTTTCTTTCCCCTGTAGTCAGCCAGCGAAACCGCCTCCCCATCCTGATTTGGCAAAGTAAATTCCGGTGCCTTCCTTCCAACTTCCAACATATCCATTCCTCCATCTCTTGTTTTTTCACTTCTCATTTTATCACTTATTTTACAGTTCTCACCACTGCCAGACATCTTCCAGCTCCACAACTACTAATATTATAACTTTATTCCCTGACTAAAGCAACTTAACAACATCCTCTCTCTGCCCCCCTTAATCCCCTTTTAAATAAGTGTCCTTCACAACAGACTTTGTTGCCCCACAAAAAAAATCCTCAGATCACTCATCCCAAAGTTGTCAAAGGGCGAAAGGCAAACCGAAACGGACTGCTAATAATAAACGAAAGACGCTATATGGAAATCCAATACCTTTGAATGATACCACTTTTACTTAAACCCGCTGTATCAGAAATTTCATTCTCCAACACCCCGCCATTTTTAATAATCGTTCTTTGTGAAGCAATATTTTCTTTATCGCAAGTTAATAAAACCCTGCTTTCCCCAAAGTCACCACAAATGGACCAAACCAATTTGAGCATTTCAGAGGCATACCCTTTACGTCTTTTTGATTGACGAATACTATATCCAATATTACCTCCAAAATATTTAAGAAAATCCGACAATGGATGACGAAAATCAATCATTCCGACCACAAAATCGTCATTTTCCCTTACGCCTAAAAACACTTCCGAAGGAACATATCCGGGTCATCCCCTAACACTCCGCCCACAAACTCACGCAATATTTTTCCAACAATTCCCGCCTGAGAAAACCAGGGAGAAGCGGAGGTGCCGGGAGGGGCGGCGGGTGTGTATCTGTGGCAGCGAGGTTAAGTGGAGGGTTCTGTGAGATCCACCAATTACGGAGACTTAGGCGAGAGCCCATTGGCGAGCGTCTTAGTCACAGTTATTGGTTAGCTCACAGGTTCCGCAACGTCGAGCGGCCACAGATACACACCCGCCGCCCCTCCCGGCACCTCCGCTTTTCCAGTCCCCTCCGCAAAAAAATATTTTTTTCCCCTATTGACTTTTCCCTCCCCTCATGCTATGATATAAAAAGTGATTAATTTGAATTTAGAGCCGACCAGACAATGATTCCATTTAATTCATTGCTGTGTTGGCTTTTTTCTATTTTATTACGACCAAATATTATATATGGAGGTACTGATTATGAATAACGGTACAGTGAAATGGTTTAACGCTCAGAAGGGATACGGATTTATTACTGATTCCAATACAGGAGAGGATGTATTCGTACATTTTTCCGCTATTGTTTCCAATGGTTTCAAAAGCCTTGACGAAGGACAGAGAGTAACATTTGATACAGAGCAGGATCCGAAAGACAGCAGAAAACTGAAAGCAGTTAATGTTTGTGCAGCATAATTCCTGATTGCATAAAAAGAGGCCGTGCAGCCAAATGCACGGCCTCTTTTTTATCCATCTTTTCCCTCATCTGTACACTTTCCCATACCGGAAATAAATCTTCTTATACCAAGGCAGTCTCTCATAAACAGCAGCGCAGACCTTTTTATACACACGCCGTGCATCTCTCCCCTGCATTCCGGACAATTCCTCCTTGCCGAAACTCTCCTGAAGGGCAGCCCTCTGTATCTGTCCGGCTTCTTTTTTAGTGACAGACGGTACTGCATTTGACAGACTTTCGGGAAAATCTGCCCCCATGGCATCACAATCTTTCATCTTTCCAGCCAATCCCAGAACCTCCAGCATTCTGACCATGATCTGACCAGTCCCATACTTTTCCTGTCTGCATAGGATCAGATAGCGGCGAAGCAAAATACTCCCCCATACAAATACTATCAAACCTATCACAGCAAACACAGGCGCCATCCGCAGGAAAAAGGAACGCACGCTTCCCTGGCCGCTCTGGCCGCTCTTCCCGCTGCTCCCATCCTTCTGATCGGCTTTTGTCTCATCTGCATCTTCCATATTTCCTGCCTGTTCCTGACCGGTCATCTCATTTGGAACATTCGGGTCCTCCTGCTCCGTCTCCGGTTCCCGACCGGTTTCCTCTTCCTCCCCGGCGGTTCCTGCTGCTGTCTCTGCATTCGGCATATTTTCTTCGCTCTCAGCTCCAGCTCCGGCGGGCAGTTCTCCCGCTGCCGGAGTTGTCTCCACCGGAATCCACCCCTCTCCTCCGGAATAAATCTCCGCCCACGCATGAGCCTGCTCATCTGTGACAACCGCTCTATACCTGCCGTCATCCTGCTGTTCAAATAAATCCGGCGTTACCCTAAAGCCCACAGCATAACGCGACGGAATCCCGTAAGACCGAAACATAAGGGCAGCTGCCGTGGCAAAATGCTGGCAGTATCCTTTCCCCTGTTCAAATATAAAGTATTCCGCAGGGTCCTTTCCAATAGGCACCACGCCGGGGTTCAGAGAATAGGCTGCCTTGGACTGCAGCCAGGAACGGATGAATCCGCTCACCTCCTCTGCCCCTGACTTTTCATTTTCACCGCAAAGACGGACCAGCCGCGGTACCTCCTCCTCGGGAACCGTGAGGCAGGACTGCTCCACAAACGTTTTGTAAGCACTCTCCTCCTGTTCAAACCGGGCTATGGTATCTGCATCCGCCATGGCGAGCACCTCTTTAAAATCCTGCTCTGTGTACATGGTACCTCTGTGCACCTTATCATCCCCATACTCTTCCCTGTAAATATAAGGGATTGATGCGGTCCTGTTTTCTGCTGCCAGGGACTTAAGCTCCACATTCTTTTCTCCCGGCATATTTTCCCCGCCGTATACGCCCTCCATATTGGCAAGAATATAACGAATCATATAAAACTGCCTGTTCTCAAAATATTTCCTGGCGTCTGCACCCTCCCGGGCCGCATACTGTCCATCCAGACTCTCATAAAATCCTTCTCTATCCGACACTTTCCAGGAACCGTTCTCATACACATCTCCCACAAAGTTTTTCAGATATAGAGCTTCCTCAGGCTTCCCGGAGACGATCACTTCCATCTGTTCTCTTCCGCTTGGGTAAAGACCTCCCCTGTTTATCTGGCCTTTGAGAGATTCGGGAAGCCACATACCTGCAGCCATGCGCCAAACTCTGTCACCGGTCTTTAACGGAGCCTCATACAACGTTTCCATATGTCCTGCCGCTCCTTTTTGGGCGATTCCCATAGCCAGCAAAAGAAGCACAGCAAGGACAGGAATCACCCTGCCCGCATTTTTATAAATGCTGCGTCTGGTCTGCCCCGGCTTCTGGTTCGTCTTAGCCGCAACACCTGCCATGCGGTTTCCCAGATGAAAAACAGCCAGAAGACAGAGCATCCCTGTCTTGATCTCTGCTTTCTGCATCATGGCGGCAAATACAAGAGAAAAAGTAATAAAATAAAAGATCCACCCCTGCTTAGCCAGACTTACCGTCAAATACATAAGGAGCAGCCCCAAAATCACACAGATACACAAAAGCCCCGTCACTTCAATCACGGGAATTGCCCTCATATTCCACATTCCGGCAGCATACAGCATTTTCATATTGGTAAGGTATGCGCTTTGCCTTATTAAAAACATCCCTCCCGCCCCTGCAATTCCGGTCAGTATGATAAAGAAGGGCTTCCATTTCAAAATATCCTGCAAGACCCAGCATAACAAACAAGCCAGAGAAAGTACAAAGACCACGGCTCTCCAGCTATAGTTCAGCCTGAAGATCAGTGAACACAGCAACAGATAACCCAAAATCCCGCAAAAATAGCAGCCGAAAAAGAACAGGCCGCTGACCGGTCCGCCGGTTCTCCCTGCTTTCCTTCTTTTATTAGCTGAGTAAAAATGTCTCTTTTTTGATTTCTTCCGCATAATTATCCTCTGAAAACTGAACCAGCATTTTGTGGTACAAATGCAGCCTGAGGGACGTGTCCATGGAGAGGACTATCTCCCCCTCCTCCTGCCGCCGGTACATCTCCCCTAAATACAATTCATCCGGGTAACTGCTTCCCACAAAAAGCACATCCCTGCGAATCATTTCACATAGATCATTCATAATATCTTCATGGCAGGCCACAGGATACACCTGAATCTGCCCGGTCTGCCCGTCATAACATCCCACCTGATGACTGACTTTTTCCTTCAAAAGCCCTGCACTTACCGCATAGCAAAGCTCCCAAAAGGCATCCATCTGTCCCGGACTTAAAGGCTTTTCTTCCCGGATATCCCAGAATACGAACACCGGTGCCTGCACTTCTGTACAATACTGTTTGCTGAGGAGCTCCCCGCTTCTGGCAGTCAGCTTCCAGTGTATATCCCTCATCCCGTCCCCCGGACGATATGCCTGTATCTGGTATATTTCAGGAGGCTGTACGCCGGGCCTGCTGTTCCCCACCTCCACTTCCATGCCAAAAGGAAGGCTTTCTATGGAAAACTGCATCTCATATCCCTTCGGGTACACCACTGCATTACAGGAGGCCTTCTCCTTTTTCTGCCCGCAAAAAAGACACAGCGGGTCCCAGATTTTTGACTTCACTCCGCTGATCTCCAGGGCACCACAGTGCCTTGGAGAAACTTCCACCGCTATCCTTGCAGTGCCCCTTGCCGGAACATAGCCCTGTACTTTTTTTACCGCTCCTTTGGATGTTCCCTGATTCCATATTTTCATACGTGTTTCAAATTTCATGACAGGTACCAGGGAAGGGTTCACAGCAGTCAAAACCACGGTAAGCGTACTCTCCTTGGACACGGTGCCCCGCTCCGGCTCCAGACTGATCTCCAGTCTGCGGGCCAGATATTTAGCTAAAAAGCCCATACACCCTAAAAACACCAGAAATGCCAGGATAAATACCATAACCGAAGAAGAGCGGTAAAGGCCTGCCAGATAAAAAAACAAAAGAAGTACCAAGGTTATCAGCAATTTTCTCATCTGTCATCTCCCCTTAAAAAACGGCCGCTCCTCACGCTCCAGTATCTCAGCCAGCACATTCTCTTTTTCCACACCGTCCATACGCGCCCTGGTTCCAAGCCTCACTCTGTGATTGACCACAGGAATGAACTGGGCGGACACATCCGCAGGGGATACAAAGTCATTCCCCCCTATCCAGGCCGTGACCTTAGCCATACGGACCAGGGATATGGTTCCCCTGGGGCTGGCACCGGCTTCCAAATGGGGATTTCTCCGGGTTGCGGTAATGAGTTTGACGATATAATGATAGACAGCGTCGTGGACAAATACCTGTTCTACCTCCTGTCTGATATTCTGAAGCACCTGGGCATTCAGCATGGAGGTCAGATGGTCAGTCCTTCGCTCTATCCCTGTCCCCTTAGCCATCTCCACCTCACTGGCAAAGTCAGGATATCCCATGGTAGTGCAGATCATAAAACGGTCCATCTGGGCAGGCGGCAGCATCTGTGTGCCTGCCGTACCTGAAGGATTCTGTGTTGCAATGACAAAAAAAGGAGCCGGCACCTTTCTGGTCACTCCCTCCACGGTGACCTGCTCCTCCTCCATTACTTCCAGGAGCGCAGACTGTGTTTTGGGTGAAGTACGGTTAATCTCATCCGCAAGAAGCAGATTACAGAATACAGCACCCGGCTGATAGACAAACCGCTGCAGATCCTTTCTGTATATGGAAAACCCGGTCAGGTCAGACGGCAGCACATCCGGCGTAAACTGCACCCTTTTCCAGTCCAGTCCCAAAAGTTTAGATAACGCCAGCGCCAGGGTGGTCTTCCCCGAACCGGGCAGATCTTCCAGCAGCACGTGGCCTCCCGCCAGAAGCGCTGCCAGTACCTCCGCCGTCAGAGTCTCTTTTCCCAATATCACTTGATTAATCTGTGCAAGTACCTCCCACACAGCCTCTCTGTTTGATTTCATATTATTTTATCCCCCTAATCCTGTATTTCCTCTTCTCTGTCCTGATTCTCCCCATACAGACCCAGTCCTTCCAGCCAGTCTGCCATCTCCTCCCCCGCCTGGTCTGCGCGGGAGCCATAAACTGCCAGCCCCTCAAAAGTTTCTGCATCCGGGCACAGTTTTTTCAAATCCTGCTCACTGCTGCCCAGTCCGCTTCCTCCATGAGTACAGAATGGCGCAATGATCTTACCTTCAAAATCATATTCTTCCAGAAATGTATTTACAGCCATGGGCATACTTCCCCACCAGATGGGATACCCCAGCAGCACCACATCATACGCTTCCATATTTTCCACATGGGAGGAAAGCGCCGGACGGGCATTCTCCTCCATTTCACGGGCTGTCTCTTCCAGACACTTGTCATAATCTTCCGAATAAGATTTTTCAGTCTCTATCCGAAACAAATCCCCGCCTGTATACTGGGCAGCCGTTTCCGCCAGTTTCCGTGTATTTCCGCCGTAAGAGAAAAAAGCCACCAGAACTTTTACACTCTCCTTTTCTGCCTGCATCCCGGCAGCATCTTCCGATCCTTTTTTGCCGCAGGAGGACAGGGACAGTGATGCTATCAATAAACAAAAGGCCACAGATATTATTTTTTTCATATTCGGTCCATCCTTTCTGCGTATATTTATGCATATCTCTATTCTATCATAAGTGATGGACCTAACTCCAGCGCAAGACCCTAATTCATTCCTTTTTTTCAGTTTCCCAGTAAATTTTCTTCTGCTTTTCACTCAGGGATTCCACAAACCGCTTCTTATAGAGCAGAAATTCCTCCAAATCCATCATAATATGATATAAAACCGCTCTTCCCTCGAATTCCTCCCTGGTCACCGGAAGCGGTGCCCTGTGAAATTCATCCTCCACCTGACGGAGTCTTTCTATCTGTTTCTTCGGCACATTTTTTTCCTCCACGAATCGTTTCATATAAGTCATGTACTCTGCAATGGTCAGGGCCTGGCTGGGCATGGTGCGGATCTTCTGTATCTCCCAGTGAAGGCTCTGCAGCATACTGCACTGCCTGGTCCGCATTTCGATATAGTGGTTGTAGTACTCCGTGTGGGGAAGAAATGTATTTCTGTCGTACTCATAGGCCCGCTCCATGGAATGGGACAGATGCTCCTCCAGATGAGCGATCTCCTCCCATACATCCGCCTGGTTTTCTCTCTGCATCAGATAGTCTGCCAGCATTTCCAGAATGTCCTGCAGCCTGGCTTCCACATACCGCATATCCTGCAAGATCTGTTTTTTCCTGCTCTGGTTGCGCTGAAACAAGTTCAGCACTACTGCCACTGTTATACCGATAAAGACAAGACAAAACTCATTCCAGATAGCAGCAGCGCCAAAGTCCTGCGTTGTCCAGAAATGTGTCCCTATGACTGCATTGACAGACATGGTATTCTGCCATCCCACAAACAGGCTGATGCCCACCAGCAGAAATACAAACACGCCGTATGTGATCCATTCCCTGCTCATATGGCTGAAGATCATCCAGGCCAGAAGCACGGCAGCAAAAAAAGAGAGAAGCCTCACAGCAGACAGCCTGAGGGTATCCCATCTTGTATTGATCAATGTCAGCAGCGCGATGATCCCCGCTGAGCTGGCAAATTCCAGGTGAAACTGCTCCGCTGCAAGTATGGCAACACAGCTTCCTATGGCTGTTTTCAGAGCAATTGCCACATATTTTCCGGCTTTCATTTTCAGCATATCAAACCCTCACAAAAAAGGCTCCCACACAGAATCTCCTGTGCAGCAGCCCTGATCCTTTTATAGAAACGGTTGTAAATCTTTCATGAATCTTTCTTCTGCTTTCACAAGGCGTTTTGCCAATGCGATACTGTCTGTGGACGCATGACAATATTGATTTACAGCCTTGCTGATACTCTGGATGCCCATATTACTGCCGTCTGTCAGAAGCTTTGCGATCTGGCTGCTGTCATCCTTTATCATGAGCTTCACCTCTGTCGTAACCTTGGAAAAGGCAGCAGCCACAGGGCCCGGGTCTTTCTCCTCCTCACCGGACTGCTGAAGCAGCCGGGAAGTTTCCTTCTCCAAATCCTGATGTTTGCGGATGTATTCATTGACCAGATCCTTCAGCTTCTCATCTTTGATGTAATCGCTGACCTGCTTCATGCTGTTGATTCCCATTTTACATCCGGAGTTGCATTCCTCTAAAAGCTTCTTGGTATGTGTCTCCACGTTCCATGCCCTTCTTTCTTTTTCCTTTTAGTATGGACAATCCTCCGACATTATATGCTCTTTTTTCCTATACCAAAAAGCAATTTTGTATGTTATACTTTTTATATGATGTGTGAAAAAACATCGGAATAAGAGGTTAGGGAAATATGGAAGATAAATACGCACTGCTGATCGACGCAGATAATGTCTCAGCCAAATACATCAAGCCTATTCTGGATGAACTCTCCAAATACGGAAACGTAACATACAAGAGAATATACGGTGACTGGACCAGCACTTATAATTCCAGTTGGAAGGAAGTCCTGCTGGAAAATTCCATCACACCCATTCAGCAGTTCAGCTATACACACGGAAAAAATGCCACGGACTCTGCCATGATCATAGATGCCATGGACATGCTGTATACAAGCGAGCTGGAGGGTTTCTGTCTTGTTTCCAGTGACAGCGATTTTACAAAACTGGCCAGCCGCCTGCGGGAAAGCGGCAAAAATGTCATCGGCATGGGGGAGGACAAGACACCTTCCTCCTTCAGGAAGGCCTGTGATATATTTACGGTACTGGAACTGCTGCTTGAGGATAACGCCATAGAAAAAGAGGAAAAGCCTGCCATCCATGCAATGGAAAAATGTACGAAGCAAAACAATGCCGAGGTGGTTTCCAAGACGGAGATTGAGGAAGCTGTGGTGAAGATCATCACCGAGAATCAGAATAATGATAAGATCACAGGCCTGGGAGAAGTTGGCAGCCGTCTGGTCAAGCTATATCCTGATTTTGATGTGAGGCGTTACGGATACAGTCTTCTGTCGAAATTTTTAGAAGCCTTCCCCAAATTAAAGCTGCGGCAGGAGGGGACCCAGGTGTCTGTCACGCTATACGAGGACAAGAGTAAAAAAGAGATGCTGGAAGAATATGTGATCCAGCTTGTCAGAAACGCAGGCCGGCAGGGTGTACCACTGGGAACTCTCAGCAACAAAATCCGGAACCGTTTCGGAGACTTTAAGGTGCGGGATTACGGTTTCTCACAGTTCAAGCAGTATATACAGAGTTTTCCGGAAATACATATCCGGGAGGACGGGGAACAGAACTGGGCCGTTTACGACGCATAGGCTTAGTTTTTCCTAATGTAAAAGTATGCGGGTACATGGAAGTGTTTATATCCATGTACCCGCATTTTCATTGCCGCAGCCCATGTCAAAGGTCTGCATTTCCTATCGTTTCATCCTCTGTAGACTGGCGGCTGCAAGTCTCCTAGACAAGGTTAAAATCTGTTTCCAGATATCTGTGCAGGGTGTCCAGACAATCTGCCCCGTATTTGTCTGCAAATTTTTCGTCTACTTTCTTTATGATACTTTCCCCATCAAAAAAAACGGTCCGTATGTATTCCCCAAAGGTTTTGTAATAATGACCGCAGTGGTAATCCCAGTCCTTTTTCGCCTCTTTGGAGACCGGCACGCTGTTGTCAAGCGCAGCGTTTCGGAATACAAGCCGGCAGCATGGCGCATTGTGAAGCACACTTTTCTGTTCAAACAGAAGGTCCGGATTAAATCCTCTGACAATCCCTTTGTCTATCTCCCTGCAGTATAGCAGACCGCACGCCTCAAGTCCCATCTCTTTAAAAGTGTCATGCCAGGCACAGGTATAAACCCGTGTCTCTGCGTCGGGATATTCCCCGGCCATTTCCATTTTGCCTGGAATGGTGGCATATATCTCCCCGTATGCCATATATGTATTATAGTCTAAAGGCCTTTTGTCACGCATTGCCCTTAAAGCCATGCGATGTCCCCGCTGTTCCGCTGTTCTCTGGACAGCTTTTATAAAGCATTCCTCTCCTGCCGGACCTTCTGCGGCTTTCAACTCCTGATAAAACAGCCCAATTAAAAACGCATGTACCTTTTCATTAAAAACACAGTTTTCTGTCATATTATAATTCTCCCCTATGGTTAAAAATGTTCAAATGAGGCCAGGCTTTTAACCGCTATGCGTGTTTCCTCATGCCGGTCCGATGACTGGGGCGTTTCCTCACTATAACCCACTGCAAGTATATTAACCGGTTCCAGATTCTTTGGAATGCAGAATTCTTCCCGTAAGATATCGGGTTTAAAATAACAGATCCAAACACTTCCGAGTCCCAGGTCAGACGCCTGAAGCATCATGTGGTCTGTTAGGATGGACGCATCAATATCACAAGTCTGCTTTTTATCAAAAGGCCGAACCCATGCTTTATCATGATCCGCACATACTACTATGGCAAGGGGAGCATGATAAATATTTGCCGCCTTTGACAATTTTTCAAGTCCTTCCTCCTGCTGTATCACCAACAGGCGGACAGGCTGCAGATTTGCGGCCGTGGGAGCCACGTGGGCGGCTTCCAATATTTTTTCTAATTTTTCTTTCTCCACCTTCTTTCCGTTATAAGAGCGGACAGAGTACCTCTTTTTTGCCAGTTCTGAAAATTCCATATGATCCATTCCTTTCTCTTTCTATTTTTCTTGGTCTATGCTATAATCTTACCACTGATTTTACTTTTGGCAAGAACGCACTTTTTTGGTATATAGTACCCAAAAAGTAACTGTTCCGTAGATCTCTTTGAAAAATCTTCAAATTGAAAAAGAAAGGAAAAACAAGAATGAAGACATGCAGCAGCTCTTATACCTGTCCTGTGGAAGCTACCATTCATCTGATCGGAGGAAAATATAAGGCGGTCATCCTCTGGCATCTGAGAGATCAGGTGCTTAGATTCAGTGAACTCCATCGGCTTGTCCCCAAAGCTACAACCAAGATGCTGACACAGCAGTTAAGGGAATTGGAGAGCGACGGTCTGATCAGCCGCACGGTATATCCGGTTGTCCCACCCAAAACAGAGTACGCCCTTACCGAATTCGGCCAGACCCTGCTTCCTGTATTGGAATCTTTGTGCGACTGGGGAACTATATATCTGGAAAAAATAAGTGATGCTGACTGTTCCTTCTAAAACAATTCATCCCAGAAATCAAGCTGGAATTCTCTCATCTTTTCCCTCAGAAGAGTCATTTCCCTGTCGCTCAGCACTGCAGTTTCCCGCAGCTCCGTTTCTGTGCATGACAGGATGTCCGTGACATACTCGATTCTGTGGTTTATAAGTTTATCTGTCAGCTTTCTGCCAAGCCCCATCTCCTCCACGTGGTTCGGCATTCTCTTTTTGACTTCTTTACTCCTTTTGAGGAACCTTTTTCGACCTGTCTCAATCATATCCTGCTCCCTCCGGCTCACTGTCCTTCCTGCGGCTGTTTTCTTACTACATAATAAGAATTATGTGGTAAAGAATGATTATCTTCTTAAGGAATCTTATGAGAGGCACAGCGGAATATGCTGTCTTTTCTTTCGAGCCTGCATTTATCTGTCCGCAGGCTTCTTTTTGATATGCATAAGAATTGATAATAACAGACTATTTCCTTCCTTCGCTGCCCAAAGGAGACAAACCCGGTATATTATATTGACATTTTTTACCATATGTATTAAAATTTCTATAAACCAAATGCATGGACACCTATAACAACTACATAATTCTTATTATGTGGTATTATTGTCCTTCTTTCTATGGAACGATCAAATCCAGTTGTTCTATCATTCCCTGAAATTTCTTCAGCGTATCTGCTGTGTAAATCCGTGTCACTTCAAGACTGCTGTGTCCCAGAACGTCTGCCAGTGCGGCAAGATTGTTTGTTGCCTTATAAAAAGAGCGGGCAAAGAGATGACGCAGATTGTGCGGAAAAACTTTTTTCGGTTTAATTCCTGCCTGCTCTGCCAATACTTTCATTTCTGTCCATATGTTACTTCTGTCCTTTGGTCTTCCGTTTCTGGTGACAAAGACAGGACCTGTTTTGATCCCCTGTTTTCCCGCATAGCACAATAATTTTTTCCGCAGACCCTCCGGGATCAGGACAATTCGTGTTTTTCCCTTATTACAGACTTCCAGACGACCGTATTGAAGATTTTTTACGGTCAGATATTTCAGTTCACTGACCCTGACTCCCGTGGCGCAGATGGCCTCCAGTATGAGGGCAAGCTGGTCCTTCTCCTTCTTTCTTGCCGTCTCTACCAGTTTCCGGTACTCTTTCTTTGTCATTTCCTTTTCTGAATCCAGAAACATCCGTTTCTGCACTTTATAGCTCTTCACTTTTAACTCCGGAAATCCCAGGTAATCTAAAAAGCAGTTGACTGCAGCCAGCATGGAATTGGTACTGCTCACTGCATACTTCTGCCTCAGCCATTCTTTGTACTCCAGAAGACGTATTCTGCTGACTTGTCTGTCAGGCCCCAGATATTTTAAAAAGGTCTTTAAGTCCGTGGAATATTTTCTGATGGTTGCCCCTGTCTTTTCCTGGCTGTATAAATGATAAGAAAATCCCTCGATCAGTTCTGTCTTCATGGTAAACATATTTTCTTTCTGCATAGGCAGACCTCCTGTAGATGTAGTATTATTCCATTATTATAGCTTTTAAAGGAAATAACGCAATCACCATGGTGGAATTACCAGTATTTACCATATACAGGCTATATGTCATGTAATACGAATTGTTTAATGAAATCTTTCTGCAGCGCGAAAATGTCATTTGGCGTTCAGAAATCCAATATGTATATTGAGTTTTGCAGTCATTTGTTTTATAATTAGTAAAACATAATAATATGAGCAAGGTGTTATTCCGCACAGAAACACGCAGCCAAAATCAGTATTGATGGGCGCGGCATTAAAAAAGAAACAGGGAATAAGGATAAAACATATGGGAATTAATCTGAGTTATGAAGAATTAAATCATGAATACAGTATGCTGATGAGTGTTCTGGGTGCCAGTGTCAGCCGGCATCTTTTGGACGAACATTTTACCTGTGTATGGGCTAACGATTACTATTATGAGTTGATCCGCTATCCAAAGCCAGAATATGAGGCCAGATTCCACAACCATTGTGACGAATATTTCTACAACAATCCGGAAGGCTGGAAACTCCTCATGGACAAAGTAAACTCCACTTTGGAAAAAAACGAGACACAATATACCGTCTATCTGCCAATGATTTATCCTGATGGAGAAACCTTCTGGGTCAAACTGCAGTCAGCCTTTACAGATGAGTATATTCACGGATACCGTGTAGCCTACACTGCTATGACTGATGTAACGGAGATGATGCAGGCCCGCAGGGACAGGGAATATACACAGCGCGTCTATCAAAAAATGACCCGGGAACAGGAAATGCTCATGGGTGCACTGAATGTAAGTGTCAGCAAACATATGATCGATGAACACTTTACCTGTGTGTGGGCGAACAAATATTACTATAGACTGATTGGTTATACCAAAGAAAAGTATGAAGCGCTTTTCCATAACCATGCCGATGAGTATTACAGCAATAATCCGGAAGGATGGGAACTGCTGGCTGCAAAGGTTGCGTCCGTTCTGGAAAAAGGGGAAGACCAATACGAAATGATCGTCCCGATGAAATATGAGGACGGATCCAGTTATTGGGTCAAACTGTTCAGCTATTTTACGGATGAATACATAAACGGTATCCGTACATCCTACACGGTCATGACAGATGTAACGGAACTGGTGCAGATGAAAAATGAGCAGGAAATGCTTATGCGCGCCATGAAAGTCAGCGTCAGCCGGCATCTGGTAGACGAACATTTTACTGTGGTTTGGGCCAATGATTTTTACTATCAGCTGATCTGTTATTCCCAAAATGAGTATGAAGCATTGTTCCATAACCACTGCGATGAATATTTCCGCAATAATCCGGAAAGCTGGAATACCATCCGTAATAAAATCGACCAGATGTTTGCAGACCCCCAAAAGAGCTATGAAATTTTCATACCCCTGAGGCTCCCGGACGGCTCCACAAACTGGGTTAAAATGGTAGGATTTTTTACAGATACATACCTGGATGGAAAGCAGATTGCTTATACCACCATGGTCAGCGTCACAGATATGATGCAGATACAGCAGGAAAGGACCATCGCTTACGATAATATTCCCGGTTTTATTGTCAAGCACCGTATCATGCCGGATTCCATCATGATACTGGATGCAAGTGAACGAATCAAAGATATTTTTGATTTGGACCTTGAGCATCTGCATACCATAGATCCATATTCTATCCTGCAGCCGGAAAGCCGGGCGCAGATGGAAGCTAATCATCCTAATTTTAGAAAAGGCGAACCTTTTGAGGGGACAATACGTGTCAAGGATAAGCATGACCGTGACCGTTGGTTTCAGATTCACTGTACCTGCATTGACTCTGTGGCAGATGATCCGGTATATATGACAATTTTTATCGACGTCACTGACATCACGGAGCTCAGGGAGCTGCAGAGTAAACTGGAAGAACGCACGGAAATGCTCAACGATGCCCTGGAAACCGCCAAACAGGCAAACATGGCAAAATCCGATTTTCTGTCCCGTATGAGCCATGATATCCGCACTCCGATGAATGTTATCGCAGGGATGACAGATATTGCAGACAGCCATCTGCACGACAAAGAACGTGTGAAAGACTGTCTTCGTAAAATCCGCCTTTCCAGCCATCATCTCTTGGGCTTGATCAATGATGTCCTGGATATGTCACAAATTGAAAACGGGAATTTTCACATTAACATGGAACCCATCTCCCTTCCTGAGGTACTGCGGGAGGTGATCATGATCACATTAGCCGGAATCCATGAACACGGCCAGGTATTTGATGTTCACATAATGCATTTGGAAAATGAGAAATTTTGCAGTGATGACCTCCGCCTGCGCCAAATCCTGCTGAACCTTTTGTCAAACGCCTGCAAATTTACACCTAATGGGGGGCATATTATTTTTGATACAGAGCAATTGCCCGCAGCACAGGACGAAAGATCCAGGATACGTTTTACAGTTTCCGACACAGGAGCCGGAATGAGCCGGACGTTCATGGAACATCTATTCGAGGCTTTTACCCGTGAACAGGACAGCCGGACTGACCGGATCGAAGGCAGCGGCCTTGGTATGTGCATAACAAAACGGCTGGTGGATATGCTGGATGGAACTATCACGGTGGAGAGTGAACCGGGGAAAGGTACCGTATTTCAGGTTACCCTGCCGATGACCCCAGTGCCGGAAAATAGCGGTTCGTCTCTGCCTGATGTTCCGGTTCTGCTGGCAGATCATGATCCGTTCGTCTTACAGTATGGCGCTCAGGAACTTTGTGCACTGGGGATTCATGCAGAATGTGCCGAAAATATTGAAAAAGCAAGGGCCATGGTTCAAAAACGGCACCGGGAAGGCCGTGGATACCGTATCCTTATACTGGACCAGGAAATGTCACACGCCCAAGACCTGGAACGAGATATCCAACTCCTGCAAAACAGTGGGGACAATCCGCATCTGATCCTCTCCTCCTTTGAAAGAAACGGCATCCGGAAAGGGCCGGACACCGGCTTTATTGAAAAACCCTTTTTCCGTTCCACATTCAGAAACTGCCTTTCGGAGTATCTGGGCGGCGACAGGCGCATAGAACCCCAGGTGGAATCCCATGATTTCAGTGGAAAAACCTTCCTGCTTGCAGAGGATAATGAACTTAACCGGGAGATTGCCGTGGAATTACTCGGCAGTATGGGAGCCAAATTGGAAATTGCCGTCAATGGTGAAGAAGCACTTTTGCAGTTCCGGCAAAGCCCGCTCTATTTCTACGACCTTATTTTAATGGATATCCAGATGCCTCTGATGAACGGCTACGATGCTGCCCGTGCCATTCGTTCCCTAAACCGCTCAGATGCACAAAAGGTACCCATTATTGCCATGACAGCAGACGCCTTTGTAAGCGATATCCAAAATGCCAAATCTGCCGGCATGAACAGTCATATGGCAAAACCTCTGGATCATGAGGTTATGTCACGTGAAATCAGTAAATACCTGGACTAAAGAATCTTATGCAGAATATCAAAAGATCTGCAGTCCTCCTTCCTTTGATCTCAAGGGACAAAAATGTGGGTATCACAAAGTTTTACACTTTGCGATACCCTTTTTCATAACAGCAGAGCCTTGGCGGAGCGGGCCTTCTATCATTTTTTATCGTAAGGTATCACTTCCACTGATTTTTTGTCAAAATCAATAAAAAGCTGGTATGCATACCCATCCTCACTGGTATCCCAGATCTCCACATATTTTGGTGAAACCTCAATAAGGATTTCCGTATCCTCATGGCTGTATTTGTTATAGCTCTCCCACAGATACTTTTTGTATCCCTCCTCAAATCTGTGTCCCGGCTCCTCCACAACAAGTCCTTTATTGTGGGCGGTTCCTTCTACTTGAACACCGCTCCAGCACATAGCTACCTTGGGATTTTCCAAAAGCTGTTTTGTTTTTCTGAAATTTTTGTCCGTTTTAAAGTAAATCTTGTCATCATAAAAGAGACAGCTTACGTTCCTGACCATTACATAGTCATTGAGGCTGGATGCCAGTGCCATGATCTTGCTGTTCCCCAGCATCTCAAACATACGTCCCACAGCGTCCTCATAGCTGATGGATTTGTCCAGTGAAAATTTCATTTTTGTTTTCCCCCTTTATTTTTCTACAATACTTTTAATTACTTTGCTCAGTCTTTTATATAACAGAAATGTCAGGACTGACGTCACCCCGTATTTGATCAGATTAAACGGCAGGATTCCTAAGACCGCCATGGAAAAGGCATTTTTCATAGCTGGGTTTACTGCGCTGCACATTGATATGATTTCATCCATAGTCATGCCAAACAACCGCACATAAAAGGGAATGATCAGATACAGGTTCGTAAAAACAGCCACAATGCCAACCAGTACCGTGCTGACCCCCATACCTGCCAACGCCGTCTTCTTCGTCTTGTGTCTGTGGTAAATCAGCAGTGCAGGCATAACATAACAGCAGCTCAAAATAAAATTCTGTATCTCTCCCGTTCCCAGAGAGAAGCTGCCCTGCATGACAAGCTGCAGCAATATTTTGACCACAATGATCATAAGCGCCGCACCGGGACCGAACATAAATCCTCCCAGCATCTCCATCAGACCGGATAAGTCAAAGGACATAAAGGGCGGCATGAAAGGCAGCGGAAACCTGAAAAGCATAAGAACAGCACTGACTGCCCCCATCAGGCCTGCAAAGGCTATTTTCTTTACCCGCATTTTCGCACCTGCCTGGGCCTTCATTCCATTGCCAAAAGCTGCATTGGTTGTTTCTTGAGTCTGGTTCATAGTTTGTATCCTCCTTCAAAAAAAATGAGCCCGGAACAATATATATGCTCCGGGCGTAGTTTCACAGAAAATGTCTTTTCTCATCCGGACTATACCGTCGGTGCCGGAATTCCCCTTATCATACAAAAGGAGTCACCGGCTCAGCCGCCAAAGCGGGTCATGGACTATACCATCGGTAGGGACTTACACCCTGCCACAAAGACTTCAATATTCTTTTTTTGAAATCAGAAATGCAGTAAACATCATCTGTTACAATTGATTATATACCAGACTTTCCCATGTGTAAACAGAAAATGCGAAATTAAAGTTTACTGTTCACAGGCCACTGTACCGGGAGGCGTTTTCATGCTGAAAGCATGAAAATGCCGAGGCAGCCAGCGCTGGGATTCATGAGCCATGGTGTGGATCCGATTCCCCCGTCATTTCAAGGCATGCGCTTCTCAATTCATCCTCTTTTTCACGGTAGAGAAGGATCTCGCTGTATTTAAAATAGGTATCACATCCATGACTGCTGATAAATTCCATAGCCTTTTCGTTTTTCGACAATCCCGTCACAAAAAGCACCATCTCCTGTTCCTCACCAAAAGAATCTTTTACAAACCGAAATGTATGTTCCAGCTCCGCACTTATCTTTGTTATGATATCTTGTCTCTCCTTCAAATCCTGGTGAAACCATTCCCTGACACAGGCCATACCTTCCGTTTTCTCCAGAATATGATTCTCCTTCAGGGAAAAGCTGTAAGATTCCAGGCGTTCCAGAGCCCATTCCTGTTCAGATGCCTGATCTACGGTTATCTTTTCTGCCGTCTTTTCTGTTTCCAGTTCTCTTCTTTCTATCTCTGTAAAGGCAGTGAGCGCCTGAATGTCCTGCTGATTTTCCAAAAAGCATTTGAATAGCTTTAATGCTTCATAGAGTGTACTGATCCTCCCATCAATATGCGTATATGTTCTGAAAGACTGGTCGAGATAAGCCAGAAGGAGACCAACTACCGTAAATCTTTCCTCAAAGCCAGCCACCTGCGCCATTTCCCTCCGCCGCTCATATTCCGCTTTTGACAATGTGCCTGCTACAATCTCCGTAACCGCATAATCTGTTCCGTATTTGCAGTAAAGCTGATAGTAAGCCGCAAAATCCCTGGCTATTTCCTCTTTTTGAAGATATTGGACCACCAGCTTCTCTGTAACTGAGAACTGAAACCGTTCATAACTTTTCAGGATCTCGGACAAATCCTCCCAGCCTCTTGCCGTCACGAAAAACTTGCCGTCCACAGTATTTTCCACGAGATAGAAGTTCTCTTTTTTAATACTCAGGTAAGAGAGCACAGCCGCGTGTATCTGCTGTGACCAGGCATATTCCATCCAGACACTGCAGTCCACATCAATATCTATTTTTCTCACCCTGTCCAGTGTGACAATATCAAATTCCCGGACAGATTTATTATACTCCGGCGGATTGCCCGCAGCAGCGATCAGCCACCCTTCCGGCACTTTATGGCTTCCGAAAGTTTTATTCTGCAGAAACTGCAGCATAGTGGGTGCCAGGGTTTCAGATACACAGTTAATCTCATCAATGAAAAGAATCCCTTCCTTCTTCCCTGTGCGCTCCATGCACTCATAGACTGAGGCTATAATCTCACTGAGGGTATATTCTGTAACGCTCACGGTCTGTCCCTGATATGTTTTACTTTTTATATTCGGCAGTCCCACAGCGCTTTGCCTTGTATGATGGGTAATGGTGTAAGATACCAGCCCCACATTGCACTCCTCTGCCACCTGCTCCATAATGGCTGTCTTACCGATACCCGGCGGCCCCATGAGCAGTATGGGCCTCTGTCTCACCAGCGGAAACAGGTAATTGCCCCGGTCGTCTTTCTGATGGTAGGATTTTAATGTGTTGCTGATTTCCAGCTTTGCCTCTTTGATGTTCATTTTTTCCTCCTTGCAGGGTATGGAATCATGTCCGGGAATATTTTTGTCAATGGGAAACTACCAGCTTCATAGCCCAGCACGGCACCCTGTCCATACCGTTTCCGCCATTCAAAAAAACAAATGCCGTCTCGTAATCCGGCCTGCATTTCGGATAAATTCCATCTCCGTCTGTAAAATAAATCAGTGCTTTCAGATTTCTGATCTCTTTCTTTTCTTTCTGTTCTGCCACATAAGCAAACACAGGCCGAAAATCTGTTCCGCCCCGTCCCTGGATTTTAATATTTTTGCTGTATGCTTTCCATTCCTCTTCTGAATGGATAACAATACTCTCCCGTATGCTGCAGTCACACTGGACAAGATGAACCTTCATCTTTTTAAAGAAATTTTCACGTTCACTGAGAATGCTGTATGTCTCTGCAAGGAACTGCTGTACGGTTTCTCTGGAACAGGAACCTGAGGTGTCCAGGGCAATGACCAGTTCTTCCAGGCGATTTACTTCTTTATATTCCAGCGGTTCTATAAGAGGCATATCTCCATAATGTTCCATCCCATAATGGTACATGATATAGTCAAAACTTTCTGTATCCAGTTCCACTTCCTCCCTTGGGACCGCGAATTTTTTCAGAAATCTTCTGTAGTCATAACGACTCCTGTGCACCTCCGCTGTCTCCTCCCTGCCGTCACCTTCCTGTTCTCCTGCTCTTTGTTTTTTATCGTGTTTTTTCTGTCCTGTGTAAGCCAGAATCTTTTCCCACTTACTCTTTGTCCTGGCAATCCGCTCTGGTTCCTTCCGCCTGTCCCACAGGTTGTGATCATCAAAGCAGAAGGCTGACTGAATCTCTTCCAGGCTGTCTGAAAAAATGCCCTGCATCAACATTTGGCTGATCCTCTCTGCAGACAGATTCCTGTCTCCCAGTTTTTTTAAACATCGTGTTCTGACCGGCTGGGCAGGCAGGCACAGCCCCGGCAGATTTTCCCTCTCTATGACCTGCTCCACGGCCATATCACACGCAAGATCCCAGATATGCTTACTGTATTCTTCTTTTGGGAACAAATGCAGATAAAGGCAGTGAAGCATCATATGAAGATATCCCCTGCGGATGGCTGCCGGGCTGTGCCCATAGCTGTGCAGCAGATATTCAGGTTCAAAATAAAATATATTTCCTTCTGTTCCGATTCCCCGGATGTGCCTGCAGCTTTCATATGAAACACTGGCAAATGCGCCGTCCAGATATGGAAAATAACTGTAGAGTTCATTTCTGCAGTTTTTCAAAATTTCAACTCCCAGTTTAGCTTTTCGATTCTCTTCGCCCTTTTTATATTCCTCTGAATTCTCTTCCATTCTTCTTTACCGATCCGGTTTTCCGTAGTTTATATAGGAAAACTCTTTTCTGAATACCCGTATTTCTTATCTTTTAGATGCATAAGCCAAACCAAGGCTGCTGTCTTTTGACGCTCTCTGGCTATCCGGATAAATGCATCGAGATGCTCTCTGTCAAACCATTCCAACCCTTCCAGGTATGCGATCTTTTCTACGTCCTCCTCCTCGATCAGTTCTTCCGATGCAGCCAGGATCTGCTCTTTGATATAATTGCCAAAAGCCTCCCTCTGTGTCTCCGAAACACCTTCCCTCAGGAAAAATCCACGCAGCGCAGCAGCAAGGCGCACGGCTTCCTTGTCTGACTCTTTGAATTTCCGGTATACCTTTTCCCCCTCCTCCTGAGGGTTTTCTCTTTTTTGTCTCTCCAGCCCTTGTACCGCGATCTCTACATCTTTTAGAAAGTCACTTTTTTCTCTCATAACAGTCCCCCTTCCACTAAAACATCTGATCCGGGAATTACACCGTGGTATAAAAGCAGCCTGGTACCGTCCTATTTTTCTTCACTCAATCTTTGTTATATCCAGTATATCATTAATTAGCACAAATAGGTAATAAGATTGTTTACGCGGTAACCAGAACCGCATTCTTTTTCTGCTCCGCAATATCTCTCCTCTGTGGACGTGTCAGCGGATAACCAAATTATTTTCGCTTGCAAATTGTCTGACTTAATTATAATATTAACTTATAGATTCAGGAAAACGGGGGAATCGCCCCCCAAATGGAGTCCTATATTTTTCAAAAACGGAGGTGTTATTTATGCTGCATGAAGTAAGTTTTTTATCTTACAACAAACGCGACCAGGTACAGGGGTGGATTTATGTCCCCGCCGCAAAACCGAAAGGGATCGTACAGATTATCCATGGTTTCGGTGAGCATTCCAGACGATATCTGCATATGATCGTCAAATTCATGGATGCCGGTTACATTGTAGCTGCTGATGACCATGTGGGGCACGGAAAAACAGCCATGGTCAGCGGTGTATGGGGAGATTGGGGGGATACAGGATTCCACACTATGATGGAAGATGAACACACCCTCAGAGAACTGGTCTGCGAAAAATATCCGGGCCTTCCCTATTTTATCTTCGGTCACAGTATGGGTTCTTTCATTGCCAGAGATTATGCGGCGAATTATGGAAACGACCTGGCAGGTGTTACGATCTGCGGTACCACAGGAATCTTTCGGGGAGCAGACAAAGCTGCTGCGCTCTTAAAGAAAGCCATCGACGACGGGATGGGAAATGATTCTGATCCGGAATTCACAGGTTCCCTGATGGGATGGATGTGTGAGCGCTGTGATGATGTTACCATCGGAAATGAATGGATCTGCTCCGACCCATATGTACAGCGTGACCATGCGGAAGATCCTTTCGACGCATTTACCAGACCTACCAGCAATCGTTCTTTATATGATTTCACTCAGATGATGATGGCAATTGAAGGCGTACAGTGGGCTGAAAAGGTTCCCGTATCCCTACCATTTTACAATATAGGCGGTGATCAGGACCCTGTGGGGGAATACGGAAAGGGCATCTATGAAGTCTCAAACTGGCTGTGCGAAACCGAGCATGATGTGACCACCAAAGTCTACTCCGGCTACCGCCACGAGATACATAATTACAGTGAAATCAAGGACGAAGTCGAGGCCGGCATAGTTGCATTTATGGATGGAGTCATCGGCATTTGACCGGACTTTTCCTATTCACATGCGAGATCTGACATCATTTTCACTGTATCTGAAAAAGAGGATCCACGGGCTCTGTGTGGATTCTCTTTTACTTTATCTGGCTTGCCGCAGAAACAGAAGGCTGCATTCGGCCATATGATACAGACTTACGTCTGGAAATATTGTGAAAGAGTCTACGGAAATAAAGTTCTGGCATTCGGCTGATATAACTTTAATTCCTCCCAATCCTGTTCAAATGTATCCATCTTCGCCAAATGGAACGCTTCATCCTGATATAAGCTGCAAAAACTGCATTTACCATAAGTACATCCTGCCGTCAGTTCAATAATGCAGTAGTCAGGCTCATAAGGCGGCCGCCATGTTCTTCCGCTAAAGTGCATGCTTTTCTTCCCCCTTTACAGATGCGGCAAATCTCTGCGGTATCTCTGCAGTTCTTCTTCACTTACCGTCTCTGTTATCCGATCCAATGTATAAAGCAGTTTCTCTTTGTCCCGTGGCAAAATACCCTGTAACTGAAATGCATTAGATGCCCCCAATGCACCAAAATAGACCGGTATTTTGAGTTTTTTTACAAGCGTCCGCAGTTCCATGTATTTTTCCAGCTCTCCCTCCTCTTTCCAATTACCCTTTTGAATCTCCTGATAAAGTCCGGACTCGGAATAAACGGTCAGCATATTAGCTCCAATCCGTACCGGATGAAGTTGATTGCACACCTCTGCAGTCGCCTTTGCCCCAATGTTCCCCCGCCCGGCTCCCGATATACCGGTAAGATAAAAGAAGTTGTAAGATATGCCTGCCTCATCCAGACGGCTGCACTGCCGAATAATATCAGAAGCTAAATAACCTTTATCCATAAAAGTAAGCGCCTCATCGTCTCCGGTTTCAATTCCAATGGTAATCCCGTCATAACCTGCAAGCCGAAGATTTGACAGTTCTTTATCTGTTTTTGCAGTAACATCTGTAACTCTGGCAAAACAGCCTATCGTTTCGATGGTGGTATGATACCTGTGAATCAGGGAAGCGATCTCCATCAGCCTGCCAAATTTCAAAACAAATGGATTGGCCCCAGTCAAAAAGACCCGCCTCCCATGGCAATCCGGCCATAACTCTGACTGCCCTTTCAATTCTATTAAATCCTCTTCTATATCTGCCAAAGGGGACATGCGGAATTTGAAGGGAAGCTCTTCGTATAGTGTACAGAACTTACACCTGTGATGAGTACATCCTGCCGTAACTTCAAGTAAAAGGGAAGGCGCCTCATAAGGCGGCCTCCAGATAGTTCCTGTATAATGCATAATAAATGACTCCTCTCTGTATTTTAATGCATCTTTCTTTATTAACTTACTGAAACCGCTTAAGAAAAACAAGTACGGGCTTTTTTTGTATATAGTACATTTTTTAATACTATGTATGAAAAAGAGTCTTACTTGATTTCCTCTGATAATTGGGATATACTCTCAGAAAAGAGGTGATCAGATGTCTGAAAATAAATTCAGCAGTGAAGAAAACATTGCACGCTGCATCCCTATGGGTAAGCTGCAATCTGTAATTGGAGGGAAATGGAAAATATTGATTCTATGGTATATATACTTCTATAAAGTACCTGTCTCTTATACACATCTCCGAGCCCACGAGACAGGCA
>ENA-UAPG01000078-UAPG01000078.1-human-gut-metagenome-genome-assembly--contig:-NODE-78-length-26142-cov-10.225630_pt1 | contig 26142 bp, 26 predicted proteins | sample MGYA00243478_ERZ654573 | MGnify/ENA primary metagenome ERZ654573 (study PRJEB26926, sample SAMN06164711) | human gut metagenome | biome: ENVO:00009003; feature: ENVO:2100002; material: ENVO:00002003... | reverse complement strand
AGGATTACATCACCATGCCGTACCTTGCAGATGACGATATGATCGAGAGAGTATGCAAAGACGTAGTGGTGGAAGAACATCACGCACATCACTGAGAATCGTTAAAAGGAGATAAGACATGAAGAAACGTTACATCCGCCATGCCTCCGAGCTTGTGACCTGTAAGGGAAAAGCGCCGAAGCATGGAAAAGAAATGTCAGATATCGGCCTGATCTATGACGGTGCAGTGATCATCCATGATGATAAGATCATAGCCGTGGGTACCACAGAAGAACTGGATAAACAGGTGAATCCGGAAGAATACGAAGTGATCGACGCAGCGGGTAAGACCGTTATGCCGGGATTCGTAGACTCCCATACCCACTTTATCTTTGGCGGATACCGTGCAGATGAATTCTCCTGGAGACTGAAAGGCGACAGTTACATGTCTATTATGGAACGCGGAGGCGGGATCAACGCCACCGTGGTTCCTACCAGAGAAGCTTCAGAGGAAGAACTGATGGAAGCCGGCAAAGAGCGCCTGAACCGTATGCTGGAATTCGGCGTGACAACCGTGGAAGGCAAAAGCGGCTACGGTATGGACTGTGACACAGAGCTGAAAATGCTCCGTGCCATGAAAAAGTTAAACGAAACCCATCCGGTGGACATTGTTTCCACATTCCTGGGGCCTCACAGTGTGCTTCCCCAGTGGAAGGGAAAAGAAAGAGAATTTCTGGACGAACAGTTAGAACATGTAATGCCAAAGGTAAAAGAGGAGGATCTGGCAGAGTTTGCAGATATCTTCACAGAGAAGAATGTATTTACGGTGGAAGACTCCGAGTATTATATGACAAAAGCAAAGGAAATGGGCTTTAAGCTGAAAATCCATGCAGATGAGATTTACCAGCTTGGAGGCTCCGAACTGGCGGCGAGAGTCGGCGCGGTTTCCGCAGACCATCTGCTGAAGGCATCCGATGAAGGCATCCGCCAGATGCGGGATGCCGGTGTCATCAGTACCATCCTGCCGCTGACCGCTTTTGGACTGAAGGAGGAATATGCGCCTGCCCGCAGGATGATCGACGAGGGCTGCGCGGTTGCGCTGGCTTCGGATCTGAATCCGGGAAGCTGCTTCTCCAATTCCATCCCTCTGATGGTTGCCCTTGGATGTATTTACATGAATATGTCTATAGAGGAAGTCATCACAGCCCTTACCATCAACGGCGCAGCCGCTGTTGACCGTGCGGACAAAGTGGGAAGCTTAGAACCGGGAAAAGCCGCAGACATTATTTTCTTAAAATTCCCGTCCATTCATTTTATGCCCTACCACACAGCAATCAATTTGGTGGAGACGGTGATCAAGAATGGCGATACTGTTTATCACAAAGAATGGTAACCCGTAATAGTTCAGATGTCTGAAACGTTACGGCAACCCCAAATCCATAACAACATAAAGGAGAAAATATCATGGAAAGAATTATCGAATGCGTACCTAATTTCAGTGAAGGAAGAGACAAAGAAAAATTAGAAAAGATCGTTGACTGCTTCCGTAACAGAGAGGGCGTTAAGCTTTTGGACTACACCTCCGATGAAGATCACAACAGAAGCGTTGTAACGGTTATCGGTGAGCCGGAGCCGTTAAAAGACGCAATGGTTGCAGCAATCGGTAAAGCAGTGGAACTGATCGATATGACAAAACATCAGGGCCAGCATCCCCGTATGGGCTGTGTGGACGTTGTTCCGTTCATTCCCATCCGCGGCGTGACAGTGGAAGACGCTGATGCAGTGGCAAAAGCAGTGGCAAAAGAGGCATCTGAGAAATTCGGACAGCCCTTCTTCTTATATGAGAAATCAGCCACAGCTCCTCACAGAGAGAATCTGGCTAAAGTCCGCCAGGGACAGTTTGAGGGCATGGCTGAGAAAATGAAAGACCAGGAAAAATGGAAACCGGACTTTGGCCCGAACACCATTCATCCTACAGGCGGTGTGACAGCGATCGGCGCAAGAATGCCTCTGATCGCCTACAACATCAACCTGGATACTCCGAATGTGGAGATCGCACAGAAGATCGCAGATAAGATCCGTCACGTAAAAGGCGGCTTCCGTTTCTGCAAAGCCATGGGCGTTATGCTGGAGGACAGAAATATCGCTCAGGTATCCATGAACCTGACAGACTATACAAAGACTTCTGTTTACACGGTATTTGAGACCGTACGCATGGAGGCAAGACGCTACGGTGTCAATGTACTGGGCAGTGAGGTAGTAGGACTGATCCCGCTGCAGGCTATCGTTGATTGTGCGGAATACTACTTAGGCTTTGAAGGCTTTGATTCCAAACAGGTTCTGGAGACACGTCTGTAAGAAAAAAATGATTACGACATATGTTACTATTCAGCCTTCCGGCTTCATAGCAACAAAAGCATGCACAGTTCTGCCCTTCAGGGTACAGACTGCATAAACCGCAGTCTGGCGCGTGGCTGTCTCGGGATTGCCTTGCAATTGCAAGGCAACACCTCGCGGGACAGAGGAAGGCTGAACTGTTACCAACATATATCTGATTCGATTAGGAGAGGTTACACATCATGAAAAATATGACAGTTGAACAGTTTGCCATGCAGACAGCCTCCAATGAACCAGTACCGGGGGGCGGAAGTATTTCCGCCCTTGCTGGTGCCCTGGCGGCGGCTTTGACAGAGATGGTGGCAGGACTCACCATCGGCAAGAAAAAATATGCGGAAGTGGAAGAGGAGATGAAGAAGGCAGTTGCTCCCATGCATGAGATCTGTGAGCATCTTCTGGATGACATCAAGCGCGACAGCGAATCCTTTGACCTGTACATGCAGGCCCTGACCCTTCCGAAAGAGACAGACGAGGAGAAGGCAGCCCGCACAAAGGCCATGCAGGATGGCTTAAAGGCAGCCGTTGCGGTTCCCTTATCTGTTGCAAAACGCGCCTACGAGGTTATGCCCTACGCGGAAGCCATGGTGACAAAAGGCAACAAGACAGCAGTGACAGATGCTCTGGTAGCCACAATGATGGCAAGGACAGCAGTATTAGGAGCGCTTTTCAATGTAAAGATCAACCTGGAATCCATCAAAGACGAGGCTTTTGTGGAAGAGACCGCCAAAGAAGTCGCAGTCATAGAAAAAAATGCCCTGGCATATGAGAAAAAGATCCTGGCACAGGCCGGTGTCTCCAGGAGCGCGGTGGAAGAATGAGAATAAGCCGATTGATTTCGGCTTTTCCAGAAGGTTCCGCATATGCCAAAGGTGTGCTGCGAGGCCAAAAGGCTGAGGTGATTTGGCGGAAGTTTCTGTAAAAGCCGGAGTCGGCGGACTATAAAAAGATATGTAATGCAGAAAGGAGAAAACCTGTGAAGATTCTCAAGAATGCAGTAGCAGGAACCCTGGAATCCAGTGATTTGTTCATCCAGATCGAGCCGGACGACAAAGAACTGACACTGGAAATTGACTCTGTAGTAGCCAACCAGTATATGGATTCCATACGGGCCGCTGTACTGGACACACTGAAAGAATTTGAAGTGTCTACAGGGAAAGTTTTTATCAAGGACAAAGGCGCACTGGATTGTGTGATCCGCGCGCGTATGGAGACCGCACTAAAAAGAGGGGGAGTTGAGCAGCCATGAGACGAACCATGTTATTTTTACCGGGGAATACGCCGAACATGCTGATCAACGGTGATACCCTGGGAGCGGATACGATCATCTTCGATCTGGAGGATGCCGTATCTCCGGACGAAAAGGATGCAGCCAGGATACTGGTGAGAAATGCCCTCCGCTACCAGTCCTATCCGGGCTGTGAGACAGTGGTGCGGATCAATCCCACGGACACAGCATTCTGGAAAGAGGACTTAAAAGCCGTCATTCCCCTGAAACCGGATGTGATCATGCCCACAAAGGTAAGCGGCGGTGATATGATCCGGGAGGTATCCGCCTGTATGGCAGAGGTGGAACGGGAAAACGAAATAGAGGAAGGCACCGTTAAGATCCTTCCCCTGATCGAGACTGCTATGGGTGTGGAGAAGGCATTTGACATTGCATCTGCAGACGCAAGGGTGATCGGCCTGTTCTTAGGCGGTGAGGATTTTACCGCTGACCTGCACTGTAAGCGGACAAAAGAGGGAAATGAGATTTTCTATGCCAGAACCAGGCTGGTGTGTGCTGCCAGGGCCTGCGGCATTGAAGCGTATGATACACCATTCACGGATGTGGAGGATATGGAAGGACTTGAGAAGGACACAGAGTTTGCAAAAAGTCTGGGATTCGCCGGAAAAGCCGTTATATCACCCCGCCATGTGGACATTGTCAATGCTGTATTTTCTCCTACGGAGGCAGAGATCGCCTATGCCCACGACGTGATGGATGCCATTGAAGAGGGCAAGCGTCAGGGTAAAGGTGTGATCTCCCTCCGCGGTAAAATGATAGATGCCCCCATAGTAAAACGCGCCTCCCAGGTGCTGGAAATGGAGAAAGCCATTTATGGAGGTGCACAGTATGAGTAAATTACTCGGCTCCTTAAAAGAAGCCATGGAAAAGACAGGTTTAAAGGATGGGATGACCATTTCCTTCCATCATCATATGAGAAACGGTGACTATGTGCTGAACATGGTGCTTGCCCAGGCGGCGGAAATGGGGATCAAAGACTTAAATGTGAATGCAAGTTCCATCTTTGACATCCATGAGCCGATCCTTGAACACATAAAAAACGGTGTTGTCACAGGCCTGGAATGCAACTATATGGGCGGCAAAGTGGGCAGAGCCATCTCCCAGGGGATCCTGGAGCGCCCGGTGGTCTTTAGAAGCCACGGGGGGAGAGCCGGGGATATGGAAAACGGCTCCTCAAAGGTTGACATTGCGTTTATAGCCGCACCCTGCGCAGACTGCATGGGGAACTTGAGCGGCAAGTACGGACCTTCTGCCTGCGGCTCCATGGGTTATGCATTCTCGGATGCCATGCACGCAAAGAAGGTGGTGGCCCTGACTGACAATTTGGTACCATACCCATTGAGGGATACCTCCATTGCGGAAGGATACATTGATCATGTGGTGGAAGTGGAGCAGATAGGCGACCCCACAAAGATCGTCTCCGGAACCACAAAGATCACCCGTGACCCGGTGGGCCTGCGGATCGCAGGACTGGCCGCACAGGTGGTAAAGAATTCCGGATATTTAAAGGACGGATTTTCCTTCCAGACAGGAGCCGGCGGCGCGTCCCTGGCTGTTGCCAAATATGTGGAGGAAATGATGGAAAAGGACCATATCAAAGGCAGCTTCTGCATGGGCGGCATCACCGGATATCTGGTGGATATGGCAAATAAAGGGTATTTTGAGACCATTCTGGATGTACAGTGCTTTGATCTGAAAGCCATTGAGTCCATCCGTGAGAATCCGAAGCATCAGGAGATCTCCGCCATGCGTTATGCCTCACCGGCTGCCAAAAGCGCTGCGGTGGACAGCCTGGATGTGGTGATCCTGGGGGCGACCCAGGTGGACACAGACTTTAATGTAAATGTACATACAGATTCCAACGGTTACATTATGGGCGGCTCCGGCGGACACTGCGACACAGCGGCAGGAGCTAAGCTTGCGATTGTGGTGGCCCCCTTGATAAGAGCAAGACTTCCTCTCATTGTGGATGAGGTACTTTGCAAATCCACACCGGGCAGCACCGTGGATGTGATCGTAACCCAGAGGGGCATTGCAGTCAATCCGGCCCGGAAAGAACTGAGAGAAAAATTAGAAAAAGCCGGACTTCCGGTAAAGGATATAAAAGAATTAAAGAAGATCGCAGAAGAGATTGCGGGTGTACCGAAGGCCGTGAAACGGGGCGACAGGGTAGTGGCAAAAGTCCTGTACCGTGACGGCACACTTTTGGATACCATTAAAAATACGATATAACTGGAAGGGAGCGGTTTACAGTGGATAAGAAAAAATTAGTCATTGGCGTTATCGGAGCCGATGTACACGCAGTAGGCATCAGTATTCTGGAACATGCATTTACAGGTGCAGGATTTGAGGTGGTCAACCTGGGGGTTATGGTTTCCCAGGAAGAGTATATCGCAGCAGCGATCGAGACCAATGCTGACGGCATCATGGTTTCCTCTCTCTACGGACACGGAGAGCTGGACTGCAGAGGTCTCCGCGACAAATGTGATGAGGCCGGATTAAAAGGGATCCTCCTGTATGTGGGAGGCAACATTGTGGTCGGAAAACAGCCTTTTGATGAGGTTGAGAGGCGTTTTAAGGCCATGGGATTTGACCGCGTATTCGGGCCGGGAACCACACCGGAGACTACCATCACAGCTTTGTATGAAGACCTGGGCGTACCGGAAGAAGAACGTAAGGCAGCAGAGTAAAAGGGGCGATATATCATGAAACCAGTGCTTTTGGTGGACTTTGGAAGCACCAACACCAAAGTGACTGCTGTTGACGTGGAGAATTGTGAGATTCTGGGAACGGCGGCAGCGTATACAACAGTAGAGACAGATATCAACAACGGTCTTCATGATGCCATAGAGGTTATGGAGAAGACCACAGGCCATCTGGAATTTGCAGAGACGTATGCCTGCTCCAGTGCAGCCGGCGGACTGAAGATGATTTCCTGCGGCCTGGTTCCGGAGCTGACGGCCCAGGCGTCCAGGGAGGCTTCCCTGGGAGCAGGTGCAAAGGTGTGGAAGACTTACTCCTTCCAGCTCACCAAGGGCGATATGAAGGAGATTGAGGAGTACCATCCCGATATTATCCTGCTTACCGGAGGAACAGACGGCGGCAATACGGAATGCATCCTGTACAATGCAAAGATGCTTGCCGGGCTTAGCTATGACTGCCCCATCGTGATCGCGGGCAACCGCTGCTGTGCGGACGACTGTCAGGAGATCCTGGAGGGAAGGACCACCTATATCTGCGAAAACGTAATGCCAAGACTGGGTGAGTTAAATATTGAACCGACCCAGAAGCAGATACGGGAAATCTTCCTGAACCGTATTGTGCAGGGAAAAGGACTGACCCAGGCCATGGATCTGATGTCCGGCATTATCATGCCCACCCCGTCGGCTATGCTGACGGCCATGGAGCTTCTCTCAGACGGCTGGGACGAGATCCCGGGGATCGGGGAACTGGTGGGGGTGGATCTGGGCGGTGCCACCACAGATGTATATTCTGTTGCTGACGGAAGTCCGGCCAATACCATGACAGTCATCAAAGGACTGCAGGAGCCTTACACCAAGCGTACCGTTGAGGGTGACATTGGAATGCGTTACAGCGTCAGGGGCATCATGGAGGCAGCGGGAGACAGAAAGCTGGCAAAGATTTCGGGACTTGCCCGGAACAAGGTAAACGAGCTTGTGGACTACCTGGAGCACCATACGGATTACATACCTGACAGCGAAGAGATGGAAAAAATGGACTATGCACTGGCATGTGCTGCCGTGGAGACCGCGGTTGCCCGTCATGCCGGTTCTCTGGAACAGGTCTATACCCCCTGCGGTCTGACCTATGTCCAGAGCGGAAAGGATCTGCGCCGGGTAAAATATGTGGTAGTTACGGGGGGCGCACTGATCCACGCAAAACATACGGAAGAAATTGCAGAGCACGCACTATTTGATGAAAGCAATCCTGCCTCGTTAAGGCCGGAAAAGGCGGAAATCTTAGTGGATAGAAAGTATATCCTGGCTGCCATGGGACTGCTCTCAAAACAGTACCCACAGGCTGCTCTGGAAATCATGAAGAAGGAGATTGCTTATTATGGACATAAGGAATAAGAAATTATCTGATGATGAGTTCTATGGAATACGGAAAGAGGTTATGGAACAGTGGCCTACCGGAAAAGAAGTAAATTTCGAGGAAGCTGTTGATTACCATAAAGCGATGCCGGAGAGCAAGAGCTTTTCACGGAAACTGGCAAATGCCAAAAAAGAGAGAAAGACATTGATCCAGCCAAGAGCCGGTGTAGCATTGATCGACGAACATATCAAGCTGCTTCAGTATTTACAGGACAAGGGCGAAGCAGATCTGCTGCCGACCACCATTGACTCCTATACCCGTCAGAACCGCTACGAGGAGGCTGAAGTGGGGATCAAGGAATCTATCCACACACAGAAATCCATGCTGAACGGTTTTCCGGCTGTAAACCACGGCGTATTCGGCTGCCGCTCCATCATTGAAAATCTGGATACTCCGGTACAGGTACGCCACGGCACACCGGATGCCAGACTGCTGACAGAGATCTGCTATGCAGGCGGATTCACCAGCTATGAAGGAGGCGGTATCTCCTACAATATTCCTTACGCCAAAGATGTGCCCCTGGAGAGGACCATCTATGACTGGATGTATGTGGACCGTCTGACAGGCATCTATGAGGAGGCAGGCGTTTCCATCAACCGTGAGCCTTACGGACCTTTGACCGGAACACTGGTTCCGCCTTCCATGTCCAATGCAGTGGCTATCATTGAGGCCATGCTTGCGGCAGAGCAGGGCGTAAAGAATGTGACCGTTGGCTACGGCCAGTGCGGTAACCTGGTACAGGACGTTGCGGCTTTAAGGGTTCTGGAGGAACTGACAGAGGAGTACCTAGATAAATACGGCTATGAGGATGTGACCGTTACTTCTGTACTCCACCAGTGGATGGGCGGTTTCCCGCAGGATGAGTCCAAGGCATTTGCGGTTATCTCCTGGGGAAGCTCCGTGGCAGCTCTGGCAAAAGCCACAAAAGTTATTGTTAAGACACCTCACGAGGCAATGGGCGTTCCCACAATGGAGGCCAATGCACAGGGACTCCGCTGTACAAAACAGGCCATCTCCCTGCTGGCAGACCAGGAACTGAAAAGCTCTGCCTTAGAGCTTGAAAAAGCCATTATCAAAGGGGAGACCTGCGCAATTGTTGACAAATGCTTTGAACTTGGCATGGGCGACCTGGCACTGGGCGCTATCCGCGGAGTAAAAGCAGGCGTGCTGGATATTCCGTTCGCACCCAGCAAGTACAATGCAGGCAAAATGCTGCCGGCCCGTGATTTTGAAGGCGCTGTGCGTTACCTGAATGTAGCCAACGTGCCGCTGCCAAGAGAGCTCAAAGACTTTAACCAGGGCAAGATCGAGCACAGGGCAAAGATGGAGAAGAGAAAAGCGTCCTTCCAGATGGTCATCGATGATGTATATGCGATCAGCAAAGGCAGACTGGTTGGAAAGCCGAAATAAGATAGATCCGGAGGCAGTCAGCGCCGTATGGAGCTAAATCCTCCATATCCGTGTATCGCAAATCGTGTTACGGTTCACAGAACTGTGCTTTTTGCAGGGTTGTGAACCGTAACCGGAAAATCACAATAATAGGAGAAGTGTATCATGAAAATTATAGATGTTGTTTGTTCCAAAGCAAGAACAGGTTTTTTCTTTGACGACCAGAGAGCGATCAAAAAGGGTGCTGTAGCAGACGGTTCCGCATACTTTGGCGAGACTGTAACACCCGGATTCAAATCTGTAAGACAGGCAGGGGAAGCAATCTCCGTCATGCTGATCCTGGAGGACGGACAGATCGCATGGGGAGACTGTGCGGCTGTTCAGTATTCCGGTGCAGGCGGAAGAGATCCGCTGTTCTTAGCTGAGGACTTTATCCCGATCATTGAAAAATACATCAAACCGGAGCTGGTAGGCAGGGAAGCAGACAGCTTTAAAGACCTCTGTGCAATGCTGGAAAACCTGCAGGTGGACGGAAAAAGGCTGCACACAGCCATCCGCTACGGTGTGAGCCAGGCTATCCTGGACGCGGTTGCAAAATCCTCCAACAGACTGATGTGTGAGGTAGTGGCAGATGAGTACGGCACCACAGTATCCGAGGAGCCGATTCCCATCTTCACCCAGTCAGGCGACAACAGATATGACAACTCTGACAAGATGATCTTAAAGGGTGCTGCGGTTATGCCTCATGCCCTGATCAATAACGTGAAGACAAAGCTGGGTGAACACGGCGAACTCTTAAAAGAGTATGTAAAATGGCTCAGTGACCGTGTGCTGAAACTGCGCAATGACGAGAATTACATGCCTGTATTCCACATTGACGTATACGGCACCATCGGCGCTATCTTCGGCGTGGATAACTATACAGCTATGGCAGATTACCTGGCAGAGCTGGAGGAGGCTGCAAAACCGTTCCATCTGAGGATCGAAGGACCTATGGACGCAGAGGAGAGAGAAAAACAGATGCTCTGCTTAAAAGGACTGAGAGAAGAAGTGGACAGAAGAGGCATTGACGTGGAGCTGGTTGCCGATGAATGGTGCAATACCCTGGAGGATGTCAAATACTTTGCAGACAATAAATCAGGCCATATGGCTCAGATCAAAACACCTGACCTTGGCGGCATCAACAACATTGTGGAAGCTGTCCTCTACTGTAAGGAAAAAGGCTTCGGCGCATACCAGGGAGGTACCTGCAATGAGACAGACCGTTCCGCACAGGTCTGCGTGAACTGCGCAATGGCGACCAAACCGGATCAGATCCTTGCAAAACCGGGTATGGGTGTTGACGAGGGTTACATGATTGTCTATAATGAAATGCAGAGGATCATTGCACTGAGAAATGCAAAAAAATCAAGATAATTAAATGAAACTTTATTTACATGCCAGACCATTTGGCGGGCTTCTGCCTGCCAGATGGTCCGGCTGTTTCAGCATTTTGGGAAGGAAGAGTCTATGGCATATTCAAAACAGATGCAGGAAGGAAACCTGTACAGCTTTTATTTTGCACCCAGAGGAAACCGGAGGATGGCGGATTTGGGAATGCAGCTCAGCCAGATGTATTTAAGCCCTTTTGACCACATTATAGGGATCATAGGAGATGCCGGGGCGGGCAAGAGCCTGCTCATCAAAGGCATGTTTCCCGGTATTGACCTGACGAATGACGATGAGGGTGTGAACATCAGGCCCCTGCCCCTTCTGCATGAGGATCTGACGGACCCGTTTTCCCCCCACACCTATCATCTGGACATCCGCTTTGAATCAGCATTTACCCAGATGCATGTGCTGGCGGACACGATCCTGGATGCAGCCAATCACGGAAAGCAGGTTATTGTGGAGCATTTTGACCTGATCTATCCTTTGCTCCACAGAAACGCGGACCTGCTTGTGGGAATCGGCGAGGAGATCATCATCACCAGGCCCAATATGTTCGGCCCCCTGCCGGAGAACATAGCCAACATTGTGCACAAATCCGTAAAATACAGAAAGATGGCCCACACCCTGGAGGACTTGTGCGTGTATTACATGGGTGACGGATATGCCCAGGACGGCCCCCGCTCCGACGTGCGCCACGGGTTTGTGCTGGAGTTTGAGGAAAAACCGGATGTGGACTTATATGAGCTGGAGAAAAAAGTGAAGGATGCGGTAAAACAGGATTTATCCGTATCTTACTATGATGAGAACCACGTGCAGATCGGCGAGATGGTCCTGGAATGCCTGGGGCCGCGGATGCATGTGTCCAGCACAGGAAAGATAGAAGATTTCACCCTGGTAAAAGACTTTCCCATTGACCCCAGAACCGGGTATTACATGCTGGTGGGGCTTATTGGCAAGCATAGGTCTGAGGACTTATCAGACTTTAACCGCATTGATGTAAAGCAGCAGTTAAGCTGAGCAGGGAAGCAATAAGATTTGGAGGAGAAAGGCATGGTTCGTAGTGTAAACGTTGAACTTTTAATAGATAACATCAAAGAGATGTGTATTCAGGCCAATCACTATCTTGCCCCGGATATGGACAAGGCAATGAAGACTGCCTGTGCAAAAGAGACAAAACCCCTGGCAAAACAGATTTTGGGACAGCTATTGGAAAATCTGGATATAGCGGGCAAGGACATGATCCCCATCTGTCAGGACACAGGCATGGCGGTGGTTTTCCTGAAAATCGGCCAGGATGTCCATTTTGAAGGCGGCAGTGTGGAAGAGGCTGTGAATGAAGGAGTCCGCAGAGGATATGAGGAGGGATACCTGCGCAAATCCGTTGTGGGAGACCCGCTCCTTCGGGTGAATACAAAGGACAATACCCCTGCTATTATCCATTATGAACTGGTGCCGGGAGACCAGGTGGAGATTACTGTGGCACCTAAAGGTTTCGGCAGTGAGAATATGAGTAAGATCTATATGCTGAAGCCTGCGGACGGCGTGGAAGGTGTGAAGGATGCCATTGTCAGCGCCGTGAGAGAAGCCGGGCCAAACGCATGTCCCCCCGTAGTTGTGGGCGTGGGTATTGGCGGCACCTTTGAGAAGGCAGCCATCCTGGCAAAGAAAGCTCTCACAAGAGAAGTGGGGACCCATTCGGAACTGGAACATATCAGAGAACTGGAGGAGGAACTGCTGGCAAAGATCAATGAAATTGGCCTGGGACCTGCAGGACTTGGCGGTGACACCACAGCACTTGCGGTGAACATCAATACATATGCCACCCACATTGCAGGCCTGCCTGTGGCAGTGAATATCTGCTGCCATGTAAACAGGCATATGGTAAGGACAATCTGATTTTAGCATGGCGCAGTCCCGGATTTTGCTGCGCATGGCGTAGTATCCCCTTGGGGAAAACACCTGCCGGGACAGTGGCAGGGAATAATGACTAGGAGGTTCCGTCATGGATAGATATTTAAATGCACCGCTTGACAGGGAAGAAGTAAAAACGCTTCAGGCAGGCGATTATGTGTACATAACAGGTACCATTTACACGGCAAGGGATGCGGCCCATCTCCGCATGGATGAGGCCCTTGACAGAGGGGAGAAGCTTCCCATTGAGATGGAGGGCAATGTGATCTATTACATGGGTCCAACACCCGCGCGGGAAGGCCGTCCCATCGGTTCCGCAGGCCCTACTACAGCCAGCCGTATGGATAAATACGCCCCCAGGCTTCTTGACCTGGGACTTACAGGCATGATCGGCAAGGGTAAAAGAAAAAAAGAGGTTACAGATGCCATTGTCAGAAACGGCGCCGTATTCTTCGCAGCTGTGGGAGGGGCAGGCGCGCTGCTGTCAAGATGTATCAAGAAGGCAGAAGTCATTGCATATGATGATCTGGGCACAGAGGCCATCCGCAGGCTGGAGGTGGAAAAGTTCCCTGTTATCGTGGTTATTGATTCCCGGGGAAGGAATCTTTACGAAGAGGTATGTAAATAATCGACTCATAAATGCAGCGGAAAAGAGCACTCTTCTTTCCGCTGTATTTATATGGGGAGAAGGCTACCGTGTGGCTGGTTCCCCTTCTTCTGACAGAACTTCTGCTCATTTATGTGATGGGACGTGTCAGCAAAGGGATAAAAAACCGGGAACTGAGGGATGCTTACGTGGAACTGGGGCAGACCCAGAGAAGGCTTGAGATTGCCCTGAGCGCGGCCCAGAAGGCGGCAGCAGTGGATGATCTGACCGGAATGATGAATTTCAAGTCTTTCCGCAAAGAAATTTCAATGGCCCTGGAAGATATGGAGGAGGACGAGAGCGGCATTCTGGTCATGATAGACGGGGATCATTTTAAAAGTATCAACGACAATTACGGACACAGCGTTGGGGATGAAGTGATCAAACTGACAGCACAGATGATCATCGGACGAATCAGGACCGTGGATCTGGCTTCCCGCCTTCACGGTGATGAATTCGCGATTTTTGTTGCCAATACCTCGGATCACTCTGTTGCAAAAAGGATCATGGAGGACATTAACAACACCTTAGGAAAAGAGGCAAAGCGGCGTAATATGCCATCCATCACGTTATCCGCCAGCGCCGTGATCGCCAAACACGGCGACACTTACATTTCCCTTGCAAAAGCAGCGGATGAAGCGCTTTATAAAGCAAAAGTCACTCACAACGGAGGATTCGCATATCAATAAAGGAATCACCAACCTTTTTAAACAAAGGCACAGAGACTGCAAATCCCGGCTAAACCGGAGCTGCAGGCTTTGTGCTTTTTATGGTTATATCTGTCATTGGAATAAACGGAAACTTAGGGTATAATATGAAGTATAAACAGGAAAGGAAAACGCCATGAAAAAAAAGACGATTGTTGTAATTGCAGTGATAGGTGTACTGGCTGCTGCTGCGGCTGTTTCGGTTTTCTGGATCGGGAAGGAAAAAAGAGAGAAAGAGGCAGAGGATACAGCCCTGGAAGCTTTGTTTTTACGGGACGGCAGCGGTGAGACAGTGGGAAATTATCTGTTTGTGGATACCCGGAACCAAACCCCGTTCACGGGACCGCTTGAGGGCAGTATTACAGACGAACAGGGAGAGGAACTGGAACCGTGGGAATTGGAGAATGGCGATGTGGTGAAGATCTACGGCAACGGCATTATGACCATGTCTTATCCGGGACAGTATCCGGGCATTACCAAAATTGTGCGGATCCAAAAGCAGAATCAGGAACTTCTGGAACAATACGGGGAACTTTTAAAACAATTCAGCTACCAGGAAGAGGCTTCGGCTCTGCCGTTTTTAAACCTGGAATACAGCCAGCCTCAGGCCGTGGTTACCGCTGCTGTGAACACCACAGGCGGATACCGCTGGGAATATGAGAATGAGGCCGGTGAGACCGTCAGCGAAACAACAGATGCAGCGTTTATTCTGCAGTGGAACGAATATGAGGAGATAAAAATACCGGAGCACACAGATGTGAAACTTGTTTTCTCAAAGGAACCGGAAGAGATAACCGTGACACGCTATGAATCCTCTATGCAGGGACAGACAGAGGTATCCGAGGCAGAACAGCGCGGTGAGGCTGTAACGGTCACAAAAGAGGAAGAAGGCAGTGTTATGCAGGCAGAACCGGGATATATTTACAGCGTGAAGGCAAAATGGGATAACGGGGAGGCAGAATACGGATTCCAGACCTTCCCCATGCCCTCCTTGCAGTAAAGGTACCTGCATGACCGTTTTGAAGCTGGGGGAGAAGGTATATGAAGATTACCATATTAAATGAAAATACAGTTTACAGGCAGGGACTTCTGGCAGAACATGGGCTGTCCGTTGTCATTGAGGAGCGTGACAGAAAATTTTTGATGGATACCGGACAGAGTGACGTGTTTTTGAAAAATGCCAAAACCCTGGGAGTACATCTGGAAGACCTTGATGGCATTATATTGAGCCATGGGCATTATGACCACTGCGGAGGCATGGAATATCTGGACGGCAGCCGCAGACTGCCTCCTGTGTACATACAAAAGAGTGCTTTTGAAAGGAAATACAGCGGCACACAAAAGGACAGGCATTATATCGGTATGTCAGGCAGTCATGAGAGCTGGAAGGCGGATGTCCGATTTACCGGGGACGCCAGGGAGATAGCGCCCGGATTCTGGGTGATCGGAAATATACCATACCGCACGGATTTCGAGGAGCGGCCTGCCGGGTTCTGGATACAGGATAAGAACGGCACAGACACATGCTGGCGGGCCGACGAGATGGAGGACGAACAAATATTGGCTGTGTGTACAAAAAAGGGACTCTGTCTCTTCATGGGCTGCAGCCACAGAGGCGTCGTCAACGGTATCCTGCGGGCAAAGGAAGTTCTGCCGGATATGCCTGTTTACAGTGTACTGGCCGGTATGCATCTGAGAAGTGCGGGGGAAAAGCGGATCACAGATACCATTCGGAGTTTGAGGGACATGGAGATTCCTGTTCTTATCCCTGTCCACTGCACGGGAAAAAGGACTGCGGGAAGGATGGCATCCGCATTTGGGGATTGCTGTATTTGGGCTGAGACCGGTCAGGTGCTGGAATTGTGACCTTCCCACAGAGGCTTTCTAGGACAGCAAAATGCAAATTTAAGAGGACAAGAACAGGATTTGGGTGTATACTAAAAGAAGAAAAAGCTGACAGCAGCCTGCTGTTAAAAAACACGTAACTGTTCAGTAGCTTCCCAGTTACAAAAATATAACACAACAGGAGAACATAGAACCATGGACAAAGTAAGAATGGAAACAATTAAGAAAATCCAGCAGATGGAAGCATTTTACGTGCTCTTTTCCAGAGGGACCAACAATCCTTTTATCATCTGCGATCTGGATACATATAATGATCAGGTGTGGGTCTTTGAAGACAGCAAGGATCTGGAGGAAAAGGCAAAACCATACATGGAGCAGAAGAATCCGGTGGCATCCATCAAAGTGGAGAACAAAAGTTTTCTGAACTTTTATTCCACACTCTTTACACTGGGTGTCAATGAAGTGGTGTTTGTGGAAAAGGACAGAACAACTGCATTTGATCTGGAGGAGATCGTGAAAAGACCGGATTTTTCCCAACTTCCCGAGAATCAGAGACCGCTGTTTAACCCCCAGCTTCAGCTTACAGGCATTTATTTCATGCAGGAATTCAGAAGAGGCGTGGAGATGTCCGAGAAGGAGAGTTTAAATGAGCTGGAGGAGGAGATGGCAGCCAACCTGGTGAAAAGCAAATTCCTGGTGGCAGTGGAGAAACAAGAGGAAGGTAAGGAAGAGAACGTTCAGGTCCCCTATATCAAAAATAAAAACGGCGATGTGTTCCAGCCCATTTTTACAGACCCCGGTGAGTTTTCCAAATTCAACAAAGAGAAAAAGTTCAAGGCAGTGGTGGTAGAATTTAAAAATCTGGACAAAATATTAATTCCTCTGGCAAAAGGCGTTGTGGTAAATCCCCAGGGCTTTAATCTGATCGTCATGAGTGAACAGTTTGAGAACCTGCTGAAACGTTTTGGGATCCAGAAGGAAAACAAATAAGCGGGGCCGGAGAGATGATAATAGATTTCCATACACATATATTCCCGGATAAGATAGCCGGGGCAACCATAGAAAAGCTTTCCAAGGCATCAGATTCCAAAGCGTATACAGACGGAACAAAGGACGGACTTCAAAAATCCATGGAGGAATCCGGTGTGGATATATCCGTGGTGCTGCCGGTGGCAACAAAACCGCAGCAGTTTTTATCCATCAACCGCTACGCAAGAGAGATCACTCCGGAGCAGTTCCGGGGCGGCGGGGAATTCCTCTCTTTTGGCGGCATCCACCCGGACACGGAGAATTATAAAGCAGAAGTGGATGAAATTGCAGATATGGGTCTGAAGGGGATCAAACTGCATCCTGATTATCAGCGCGTATTTATTGATGATATCCGCTACATGCGGATCATGGACCGGGCAGCGGAGCGGGGACTCATTGTCATTGCACACGCAGGCGTGGATGTGGGGCTTCCGGAGGTGGTACACTGCACGCCGAAGCGGGTGGAACATGTACTTGACCAGATAGACGGAGGCGTTTTAGTGATGGCGCATATGGGCGGCTGGAACTGCTGGGAGGATGTGGAAAAGTACCTGGCAGGCAGCAGGCTTTACTTTGATACAGCTTATAGTCTGGGGCATATGGAGGATGAACATTTTATCCGCCTCTCCAGAAAACACGGCGTGGATAAGATTTTATTTGCTACAGACAGTCCCTGGGACGGTCAGAAGGAATTTTTATCACGAATACGGGAAATGAATATGAAAGAGGATGAGAAAGAAGCCATATTGGGGGAGAATGCGAGAAGAATTTTAAAGCTGTAGTTTTGATATAAAAGCTGCGGCGTGTTGGGAAGGAGATGTTTTGTCGTGAAAATTGACATGCACTGCCATACAAAAGAAGGCTCTATAGACGGCAAAGTAAGCATCGAGGAGTATATCCGTATGCTGAGAAACCAGGGATTCGGCGGAATGCTTGTGACGGATCATGATTCTTACGGGGGATTCCGTTATTGGAAAAAGAATATCAAAGGCCAGAAATACACAGATTTTGTTGTACTCAAAGGGATTGAATACGACACGCTGGATGCAGGCCATATCATTGTGATCATGCCGGAGAGCATCAAACTGCGTCTTCTGGAGCTGCGGGGGATTCCCATTCAGATGCTGATCCCCATAGTGCACAACTACGGGGGAATACTGGGCCCGGCCCATCCCTGCGGGGAAAAATACATGAGCTTTATGAACGCAAAAGCTTATAAGAGAAATCCGGATATTTTAAAAGAATTTGACTTTATTGAAACCTTCAATGCCTGTGAATCCATGGAAGTCAATGAGAGAGCAGCAAAATTAGCGGAAAAGTACAATCTGACAGGGACAGGCGGAAGCGATGCCCACAGAGCGGACTGTGTGGGAAAGGCATACACGGAAGTGCCGGACACGGTTACCTGTGAGTCGGATCTGATCACAGAGATCATCAAGGGCACCAGGTTTGCGTGCGGCGGTGAGATCTACAACAAGACGACCAAGGACAAAATCGGCAAGGTCAATGCAGTTCTGGTCCATTCCTTCTGGGTATACAATAAGATTGGAGGATGGAGCAAGGCCTTTAAGCGGAATAATAAGATGAAAAAGGGATTTATTGAAAGGGTGGAACAGGTCGTGAAGCCCAAAAAGGATGAGCCGGAGGAAAAAGAAGAATCGTTATGAGTGAAAAAGTGATAAAAGCTGCCCTGCTGGGGCTTGGAACCGTGGGGAACGGCGTATATAAAGTTCTGAAAAGTCAGAAAGAGGAGATGGAGAAAAAAATCGGAGCCGTGGTCCGGGTAGAAAAAATCCTGGTCCGCAACATAAAAAAAGCGGCTGCGAAGGTGGAAGACCCATCTGTACTCACCAATGACTGGAAGGCGGTTTTAGAAGACCCGTCCATTGAGATCATCATTGAGGTGATGGGCGGATTTGAGCCTGCAAGGACTTATATTCTGGAGGCACTGCGTGCAGGCAAGCATGTGGTGACCGCCAACAAGGATTTAGTGGCCTCCAATGGGGGAGAACTGCTGGACTGTGCGGCAGAGCATCAGTGTGATTTCCTTTTTGAAGCAGCAGTGGCCGGAGGGATTCCTATTATCCGGCCATTGAAACAGTGCCTGGCCGGCAACCACATTGAGGAGGTCATCGGCATAGTAAACGGTACGACTAATTTTATTCTGACAAAAATGACCCAGGAAGGCATGGAATTTTCCGAGGCTTTGGCTCTGGCAACAGAGCTTGGTTATGCGGAGGCAGACCCGACAGCAGATATCAGAGGATATGACGCGGGGCGTAAAATGGCGATCATGGCCTCCATTGCCTTTAATTCCAGAGTGACCTTTGACGATGTGACAACAGAAGGCATCACGCATATCTCGGCTAAAGATATCCGGTACGCGAAAGAACTGGGCTGCCTGATCAAATTGCTGGGACTTGCCAGAAATACAGAGACGGGAATTGAGGTGCGGGTGCAGCCCATGCTGATTTCCGAGAGCCATCCCCTGGCCTCTGTCAATGACTCTTTCAATGCTGTCTTTGTGAGAGGAGATGCAGTGGGAGATACCATGTTTTACGGGCGGGGTGCGGGTGAGATGCCCACAGCCAGTGCTATTGTTGGGGATGTGTTTGACATTGTGAGAAATATACGGTTCGGCTGTACCGGAAGGATAAGCTGTACCTGTTATAAAGAACTGCCTGTGAAGAAGGCAGATGATATGGATAGCCGCTTTTTCCTGCGTCTGCAGGTGGACGACAGACCGGGCGTACTTGCCAGCATTGCCAGTGTATTAGGCAATAATGATGTGAGTATTGCACAGATGATACAGAAAAATAAAGATGGAGACCTGGCGGAGATCGTTGTTGTGACCTCAAAAGTCAGGGAGGGCAATTTTAATGATGCTATGATGATCATTGAGGGAATGAGTGTGGTACATAAGGTTTCCGCCCTGATCCGTGTATATGGAGACTGAACATGACGGACAAATTATTCTACAGGGACAGTATGACAGATAGGTTTCAGGCAGAGGTGCTGGCCTGCAGACCGCTGCCAAAGGTAAATGAAAATATAAGCGGTGCCCATTATGAGGTGGTTCTTGACAGAACCGCCTTTTTCCCGGAAGGGGGCGGACAGTACGCAGATACAGGGACGCTGCTTTTAAACAAGAGCGGGGACCGGGAAGTGAAGATACGAGTCCTGGATGTGGGGGAAAAAGACGGAACGGTCATCCACTTTACAGATAAACCCGCAGATACGGGAGCTGTTGTCACCGGCGTACTGGATTTTGAGGAACGTTTTTCTAAAATGCAGCAGCACACAGGGGAACACATTGTGTCAGGGCTTGTGAATCGTCATTTTGGTTACCGCAATGTAGGATTTCACCTGGGAAATGAAGCGGTGACGATGGACTATGACGGCCCTCTCACAAAAGAGCAGCTTTGTATGATAGAACGGGAAGCTAATCAGGCGGTGGCTGAGGATGTTCCCATAGAAGTTCTGTATCCCACAGAGGAGGAACTGGGGGAGATAGCCTACCGGAGTAAAATAGAAATTGAGGGACAGGTGCGTATTGTCCGCATTCCCGGATATGATACCTGCGCCTGCTGCGCGCCCCATGTAAAGACAACGGGGGCTGTTGGGATCATTAAGCTGACAGGGGCGATCCATTATAAAGGCGGGATGCGGGTGAATATGCTCTGCGGTTTCCGGGCACTGGAGGATTACAACCAAAAGGAGGAGAGCGTGACAGCCATATCGTTCAGGCTTTCCGCGAAACAGGAGGATGTTGTACAGGCAGTCTGCCGGCTGGAAGAAGAGATTACCCGGCAGAAAGAAAAAATCAGGCGGCTTCAGGAACAATATCTGAGACGATGTTTGTCAGAGGTGAAGCCCCGGACACAGGCTGTACTTTTATTTGAGGAGGAGCTGGATCCGGCTGCCATGCGGCGTTTTGTCAATGATGCCATGGAGATCACAGAGGGTGTCTGTGGTGTTTTTGTGGGCAGTGACACGGCAGGATACCGTTATGTCCTGGGTAGTTTAGGCAGAGATATTGTGGCGCTTGCAAAAGAGATGAATCAGGCCTGCAGCGGGAAAGGCGGAGGCAAACCGCCTATGGTGCAGGGCTCTCTGACGGGGAAGAGAGAACAGATAGAGAAGATACTTCTGGGTTAGTCTGTGTTTGAAAACGAATCCGGCAGCAGCAGAGAAAGAGCCCATAAAAACTGCTGCCAGGTTGAAAAATGGGAGGGTTTTACATTCATGAAACGAATTACAACTGTGTGCGGGGATATTGCGCCGGAGGAGCTGGGATTTACGGATATGCATGAACACATTATGTTCAACGGCGCGGATATGGGAGCAATCTGCAGACCGGCTATGCCCACGGACCTGCCGGTGAAGTATGAGGATAAAGTCTCACTGGAAAATATCGGGTTTTTGAAACGGAATTTTCCACTGGTACGGGATGCCATGGATCTGAATGATGAAGCAGCCATGACCAGGGAGGTACAGGAGTATAAAGACTCAGGCGGAGACTCTATGGTGGAGCTGAGTGTTCCCGGAATCCGCCTGGATGTGGAGGCAGTAAAGCGGATCTCAGAAAGGACCGGGGTTCATGTCATTACAGCTGTCGGCTATTATGTGGAGTCCTCCTGGCCGCGAGAATATGACGGCTGGAGTATCCGCCAGTTTTACGACCATGTGATGGATGAGATTGAAAATGGAATTGAGCACACAGACATAAAGCCGGGGTGCGTGAAAATTGCACTGAATGATTTTACAGAGGCAGAGGAAAAAGCGCTCAGAGCAGGCGGCCAGGCCGCGAAAGACACGGGCATGTCCATCACGGTACATCCGGATTACGCTTACGGGGGTACACCGGGTGAAATCGTGGAGATACTGATGGAAGAAGGCGTGAATCCGGAGAAAATCGTGATCGCCCACATGGAGACTACTGTAAAAAGACCTATGAAGGAGATGGTACTCTACCCGGAAAAATGGGGCCTTGACCTGGATGTGGCGAAACGGGTGCTGGATAAAGGAGCAAACTTTTCAGTGGAATTTTTATCCGGGGATATTGGTCTGGAAGCGTTGGGAACCGCACCCATTCCGGACTGGATGAAGATGGCCGGGATCGTACGTCTTATCCAGCAGGGATACAGCCGCCAGATCGTACTTGGCACTGACATGTGCGTAAAGACCATGTGCAGGCAGTTCGGTGGAGAGGGATACTGCAGGCTGACAAAATTCGGAGTTCCTGCACTGAAGAAATACGGGGAGGTCTCTGACCTGGCGATTCGCAATATGACGGTAAATAATCCGGCCAGGATTCTGGCCTATTAAATCCGGTTTGGCTGAGTTCAGATTGTAAAGGAAAAAATGGATCAGCGCAATACATAAGGATCAGGAGTTCGGTCCCGGTTGGGAACGGATACTCCTGATTTTTGCTTATAACAATATCTGGAACAGGAGGGCATCCGATCTCTGAGAAACATACAGATGGGGATGAAGATGGGGATGAAAGAGACTGGGGCCTGGTATGAAATAAATATTGCATCGTAAAAACATAATAGCGTTTAAATATAATAATGCATAACCTAAGGGTAACCGGCAATTTATGCAGCAGCAAGTGTTGCAATGTAAAATGTAAATAACGTATTGCAAAATATATAGTTGCATTATATACTAATATTAGAACAGACACAAGTACTTTTATTGTTATTGTACACAGACCACTGTACCTGGAGGCGTTTTCATGCCGGAAGCATGAAAATCCCGAGGTAGCCAGCGCGATATGAGGCAGAATGCTCCATATCTGTGCATCACGAAGCGTGTTACTGGACACGGAGTGTACAGTAACCTTTTATTTATTGTTATTAAAATTTATAGAAAGTTCATTTGTCCTTTTTTTCTCTTTATGATATTCTGGAGACATCATATTTCTGCATCATGCAGTATACATATTTATCTATTTCGGCCGTTCGGCCAGATGATTTCCAGTGGATCAAAAGTATATAAGGAGGAAAAATGGGAGTAAAAGATAATATTATTACGCCATATTTTGAGGACCCTAATGTTTTCTGTGATTTTATAAATGGCGCTGTTTTCGGAGGAAAACAAGTATTGCGGCCGGAGTATTTAGAGTCGTTGCCGAGAGAATTGGTCATGCAGCGTAACAGTTCAAACAAGCTGAACTGTTACGCATCCAGCCATTAAAAATCGCTTCGCGATGGGCCGGATGCCTGCCGGCGCTACCTGTTCATACGGTCAGCGCAGTAAATGCGCAAACCTGTCCTATTGTTACTATGCAGCTTTTCTGGGAAGCGGATGGCAGACAAAATCAAAAGGTTTTGATAAGAGATACAGTTAAACAGGCATATTTTAACACCATGTATGTAATCTTTATCTGTGAGAACCAGAGTGAGATACATTATGGTATGCCGGTACGCATGCTCTTATATGATTCTGTTCAGTATGCTGACCAGTTGAAGAAAAAACAGAAAGAGAATAAGAAAGCCGGAAATTTGAAATCTTCAGCCGAGTTTCTGTCTGGTATTCCTAAAGGGGAACCGTTCATGCCAGTGGTAAGTGTTGTTTTTTATTATGGAGACAGCCCTTGGGATGGCCCCCTTACCATGGAAGAGATGATCTGTCTGCCGGATGATGCGGCAGAGTTAAAGGAATATCTTCCAAGGTATAAAGTACACCTGGTTGAACCCAGGAGCACAGACCCGGGAAAATTTCCAGGTGACTGGAGACTGATATTGGAAACATTAAGATGTGGAAACCATAAAAAGGGTAACAGTTCAGACAAGCTGAACCGTTACGCATCCAGCCATTAAAAATCGCTTCGCGATGGGCTGGATGCCTGCTGGCACTACTCTTTCATACGGTCAGCGCAGTAAATGCGCAGACCTGTTTGAACTGTTACTAAAAAGGATCTCATGCAATATGTTAAGAAGCATGAGAAAGAACTGGAGGATTTGTCCGCAAAAGCCAGCAAAGCTTTGCTTACAATGCTGGGCAGGGATATAAAACTAAAAAATGATAAGGAGGAGATCAGTGTGTGCAGGGCTTTACAAGAGTTGAAGGAGGAAGGAAAGATTGAAGGAAAGATTGAAGGAAAGACAGAAGGAAAAAAGGAGGAAGAAGTCAATATTATCCGTAAAATGCTGAAAAAGAGACTTACGGCAATAACGATCTGTCATTGGCTCGATGTGGAAGAGGAATTTGTTAAGACAGTCGCAGAACTGCAGGATAAATACCCGGAATACAGCAATGCACAAATTTTGAATGAGTATGAGACAGTAAATAGGCATTGACAAATAAAAATTTATCATAATAAATTCAGGCCGGAGTAAGGATCCGGCAGTACTCTTTCTTTAAAAATGAATATTAGTAACAATTGTTCACAGCTTTGCAGACCGTGCTGCAGTCCCGCACGAAAGACAGCAGGATTAAAGTTGACGTTCCGATCAAAATCATTTATGATGAGTATTGTCAGTATGAGAATAAGAGGAGCGTCACAAATGAACATATTAAATATAGAACATATCAGTAAAATATACGGGGATAAGGTTATCTTTGAAGATGCATCCTTTGGCATTCACGAAGGGGATAAAATAGGGATAATCGGCATCAACGGCACAGGAAAGACTACCTTGCTCCGAATGGCTGCCGGGATCGAGGAACCGGATTCAGGGCAGATCGTCAGGCAGAATGGACTGCGCATTGCGTATCTGCCTCAGAATCCGGAATTTCCCCGGGATGCAACCGTGTCCTCCTATGCCCTGGGAAAGTCAGTGGAGACGGACTGGATGGTGGAGAGCAACCTGACAAAGCTTGGGATCGTGCAGTATGACACACCGCTGGCACAGTTGTCGGGAGGGCAGAGAAGGAAGGTAGCTATGGCCAAGGTGCTGGCTTCTGATTTTGATGTCCTGCTGCTGGATGAGCCTACCAACCATCTGGATGAGGAGATGATCACCTGGCTGGAAGAGTACCTGAGGGAATACAAAGGAGTGATCCTTATGGTCACCCATGACCGTTACTTTCTGGACAAGGTATCCAACCGGATCCTGGAGATCAGCCGGGGAAACATGTACAGCTATGATGCTAATTATTCCAGATTCCTGGAACTGAAAGCAGAGCGGGAGGAGATGGAACTGGCCTCTGAGCGCAAACGGCAGAGTGTCCTGCGCATGGAGCTGGAGTGGGCCAAGCGGGGCTGCCGCGCCAGAAGCACTAAGCAGAGAGCCAGACTGGAACGCTTAGAAGCCCTGAAAAACGGAAAGGCCCCGGCGCAGGACCAGGCTGTGGAGATGGATTCCGTGGAGACGAGGATGGGAAAAAAGACCATTGAGCTGCACCATGTGGGAAAAAGCTATGGCGGGACAAAGCTTGTGGATGATTTTGACTATATTGTGCTGAGAAATCAGAGGCTGGGCATTATCGGTCCAAACGGCTGCGGAAAGTCCACCCTGATCAAGATGATAGCAGGTCTGATACAGCCGGACTCCGGGGAGATCGAAATCGGAGAGACGATCAAGATCGGATATCTGGCACAGGAGGAGCCGGATATGGATACGGACCGGCGGGTCATTGATTATATCAGGGATATCGCTGAGTATGTACAGACAAGAGACGGAAAGATCAGTGCTTCACAGATGCTGGAGAGATTTTTATTCACACCGGACATGCAGTATACCCCTGTGTGCAAACTCTCCGGGGGAGAGAAGCGAAGGCTGTATCTGCTCTCCGTACTTATCAGCGGGGCTAATGTCTATATCCTGGATGAGCCATCCAACAATGTGGATATTCCCACACTCACCATTTTAGAGGATTACCTGAATGCTTTTTCCGGGATCGTGATCACCGTGTCCCATGACCGGTATTTTTTGGACAATGTGGTGGACCGGATATTTGAATTTGACGGCAATGGACATCTGCAGCAGTATGAGGGAGGCTATACGGATTATCTGGAGGCAAAGCAGAGAAGACTTTCAGGCGGGGACAGCAGCAGTTCCCTGAAAAAACAGGTTCCGGAGAAAAAGGAGGCAGCCAAAGACTGGAAGCAGAACCGCCCGGCAAAGCTGAAATTTACATTCAAAGAACAGAGAGAATACGATACCATAGACGATGACATCGCAGCTTTGGAGGAAAAGATAGAAAAGCTGGACGGTGATATGATGGCAAATGCCACAAACTCCTTAAAGCTGTCTGAGCTGACGGCCGAGAAGGAAAAAACAGAGGCAGAACTGGAAGAGAAGATGGAACGCTGGGTATATTTAAACGATCTTGCAGAAAAGATCGAAGAACAGAAAAATGCCTGAATCAAATCACGTATATGGTTTATAAATGCCGCACATCCTAAATGTGTCCAATAGCAGAAGCAGACATGGGGAACCGTCAGTGTATCACCG
>ENA-UAPG01000073-UAPG01000073.1-human-gut-metagenome-genome-assembly--contig:-NODE-73-length-26396-cov-12.508067_pt1 | contig 26396 bp, 16 predicted proteins | sample MGYA00243478_ERZ654573 | MGnify/ENA primary metagenome ERZ654573 (study PRJEB26926, sample SAMN06164711) | human gut metagenome | biome: ENVO:00009003; feature: ENVO:2100002; material: ENVO:00002003... | reverse complement strand
CTCGACTAGTCGTCGGCAGCGTCAGATGTGTATAAGAGACAGTTGATATTCTTTTAAAAGTATGTTAGGATGTAACTATTCAGTGGGGGGCGTATTTATTGTGGTAGTTGTGAGGGAGTGTTTTGCGGGCAAGTGAGAAGGATGTTGGCGAGGATGTATGGGATTTTTGAGGGCTGTTAGGGTATGGAATGGTTGTGTTAGGATAAGGATACAGATACAGTGTTTCCTGAAAGTGGGAAGGCTGAATAGTTGTGGGAAGATTTGTAGAAAATAATGTAACGGTTCGGGAGATTGGGGCATTGGGTGCGCTGGTCGTAGGGAAGTATTTTGCAGACGGGTGGGAATTTTGGGGAACGGAGTGTGAGAGGATGTGGCTGTAGGTATGCTCCGGGACGTAGGTGTATGGATTTTTGCCGGGAACTGTGAAGGTACGGAACGGTTATGAAGTGATTATTATATAGAAGTAAGGGAAAGGAAACGGAAATGGCAAAACAAGGGAAGATCTATATAATGGGCCATAAAAATCCGGATACGGATTCTATCTGCTCGGCCATCGCTTATGCGGATATTAAGAATCGTTCGGGTGATGGGAGAAGGTATCTTGCAAAGCGGGCAGGACAGATCAATAGTGAGACAGAGTATGTGCTGAAGCGTTTTGGGATGGAGGCACCGGGGTATTTGGCGGATGTGGGTACGCAGGTGAAGGATATGGAGATCAGGGAGACGCCTGGGGTATCCAGCAGTATTTCTATTAAAGACGCCTGGGCGATCATGAAGGAGAGTAATGCCGTGACCCTGCCGATTACAAAGGAGGATGGACAGCTTGAGGGACTGATCACTACCGGGGATATTGCCAAGTCTTATATGGACGCCCATGACAACTATTTTTTGTCAAATGCAAGAACGCAGTACAGGAGTATTGCCAATACCGTTGATGGGACTGTGGTAACAGGGAATCCTCATGGGTATTTTGTGAAGGGGAAGGTGGTTATTGGGGCTGCCCATCCGGACAAGCTGGGGGAATTTCTGGAGGAGGATGACCTGGTGATCCTGGGAGACAGGCATGAGGACCATCTGTGCGCGATCCGTGAGAATGTAAGCTGTGTGGTTGTCTGTAATAATGCTGAGGTGGCGGAGAATATTAAGGATGCGGCACTTAAGAATGACTGTGTTATTGTGCGTTCGCCACTGGATACTTTTACGGTGGCAAGACTGATCAACCAGAGTATTCCTGTGAAACATATTATGAAAAAGGATAATCTGATCACTTTCCAGACGGATGATTTTACGGATGATATCAGGGATGTGATGGTTAAGAACAGGCACAGGGCATTCCCGGTGGTGAATAAGCACGGGAAGTATATCGGAACGGTTTCCAGAAGGAATTTGCTGGGGATGAAGAAAAAGGAACTGATCCTGGTGGACCATAATGAGAAGACGCAGGCAGTGGATAATATTGACGCTGCAGATATTCTGGAAATCATAGACCACCACAGACTGGGATCCCTGGAAACGATTTCGCCTATTATGTTCCGGAATCAGCCGGTGGGGTGTACCGCTACGATCATGTATCAGATCTATACGGAAAAGGCTATGGAAATACAGCCGAATATAGCAGGGCTTCTCTGCGCGGCTATTATCTCAGATACGCTGATGTTCCGTTCTCCGACCTGCACGCATATGGATAAGATGGCAGCAGGGGCGCTGGCCCTTATTGCAGGCGTCAATATAGAAGAGTTTGCAAGAGAGATGTTTACAGCGGGAAGCAACCTGAAGGGAAAGACAACGGAAGGTATTTTCTATCAGGATTTTAAACGATTTACTGCGGATGATACCAATTTCGGGGTGGGTCAGATAAGCTCTATGAACGAGGAGGAGCTGCAGGATCTGAAAAAGCGCCTGATTCCGTTTATGAAGAAAGAGTGCGGCAAGAATGGTATCACTATGGTATTTATCATGCTTACCAATATTTTGGATGAATCCTCTGAGATCATATGTTACGGGGATGGAAGCGGAAAATTGGTGGAGGATGCTTTCGGCGTGAAGGAGGAAGAGGGCGGCTATATTCTTCAGGGAGTGGTATCCAGGAAGAAACAGTTGATCCCTGCCCTTATCAGTACGCTGCAGCAGAATAATTAGTACTGGGAATGTACTGTGGTCAGGAGGAGAATATGGTATTTTCAATATTGGAAAATGAATACTGGTACGGCGGATATGTGTTCGGCTCTTATGTGCAGCCCTACGACGCTTCCAGTGAAGCGGAGATCGATCTGCGCAGAAATGACAGCACGAATCAGGCAATGCCCTTTTTTGTATCTACAAAGGGCCGTTATCTTTGGTGTGATGAGGGCTTTCTCCTTCATTTTGGGGGAGGAAACATTGCAATTGACCGGGATGTGGAATTGCGGGAAGGTTATGTAAACCTAAAAGGGGCATATCTGGCAGCCAGCAGGGAGCACTTTCCGTTCGGAAAAGAAGGGCCCAGTGATGAATTCTTTAAGAATCCGGTCTATAACTCCTGGATAGAGCTTACTTTTTGGCAGAATGAGGAGGCAATCCTAAAATATGCGGACAGTATTCTGGATAATGGGATGTCGGCGGGGGTGCTGATGATTGATGACGGCTGGTCGGATTATTATGGAAAATGGGAATTCAGCAAAGAAAAGTTCCCCCATGCCGAAGAGATGTTGAAAACCCTTCACAGCAAAGGGTTCTCTGTGATGCTTTGGATCTGTCCCTATATCACACCGGACACCCTGCAGTACCGCCAGGCAAAAGAAATGGATATCCTGATCAAGGTTCCGGACGGGAAGCCTCTTATCACAGAGTGGTGGAACGGTTATTCCGCTGCCCTGGATCTGTCAAACCCGGCTGCCGTTGAATGGCTGGACAAGCAGTTGGAGGCCCTTAGGGAGATAGGCGTGGACGGTTTTAAATTTGACGGAGCGGATGTGCTGTATTATCCTGATGATATAATGACCGCAGGGAGTGTCACACCTAATGAGATGGCACGCTTATGGTGTGCTTATGCGGAGAAGTATGCTTTTAATGAGCTGCGCATGGCCTTTAAGGCCGGGGGCATGGCTCTGATGCAGAGGCTCTGTGACAAGCCCCACAATTGGGGGGAGGAGGGTATCCGGGCACTTGTGCCTGACACTTTGATGCAGGGGATCACGGGACATCCTTTTGGAAGCCCGGATATGATCGGAGGCGGGGAATATATGAATTTCCGGGAGAACAGCGGGAATCTGGACCAGGAGCTGTTTAACCGCCACAGTGAGATCGCCTGCCTTCTGCCTGTCATGCAGTTTTCAGCAGCGCCGTGGAGGGTGCTGGGGAAGGAAAGCTATGACAGGATACTGAAAAGTGTGAGACTGAGAGAACGTTACGCACCAAAGATCCTGGAGCTGGCCCATCATGCGGCCCGTACGGGGGAGCCTGTTGCCAGATATATGGCATATGAATTCCCGGAGGGCGGTTATGAAAGAGTGAATGACCAGTTTATGCTGGGGGAAGATATTTTAGTGGCGCCTATCTGTGAAAAAGGCAGGACCTCCAGAAATGTGGCTGTGCCAAAGGGCAGATGGCGTTTTCAGGGCACTGTGATCGAGAGCGAAGGGGATGTCATGGAGCTGACTCCTGAGGAGGGCGTGCCGATCGTGCTCGAAAAATGCGAATAAAAACCATTGAAGAAAGGTAACTGTTCAGTACCTTCACAGTTACAGGCAAAAATCCATGCAGAATCGCCTTTGGCAATGGGATTTTTGCTTGGCCGTGGAACACTTTCTTACGGTCAGCGCAGTGAATGCGCAGACCTACGGAATAGTTACGAAGAAAGGAACCAAAATGTCTAAAATAGAATGGAAGCCCGGAAACATGCTTTATCCGCTCCCAGCCGTCATGGTGACGGTGGCGGATGAAGAAGGGCATGACAATATTATCACCGTGGCATGGGCAGGGACGGTCTGTACCAATCCGCCCATGGTATCCATCTCCGTAAGGCCGGAGCGTTATTCTTATAAAATGCTCTGCAGCACCAGGGAGTTTGTCATAAATCTGACCACGGAAAAGCTGGCATTTGCCACAGATTACTGCGGGGTAAGATCGGGAAAGGACGTGGACAAGTTCAAAATGACCGGACTTTCCAGGGAGGAGGCTTCCCATGTGGGTGCCCCTATGATAAAAGAATCTCCGGTCTCCATAGAGTGCCGGGTGAAGGAAATTACAGAGTACGGAAGCCACAGCATGTTCCTTGCAGACGTGCTGGCAGTACATGTGGATAAAGAATACATGGATGAGAAGGGAAAATTTGACCTGGCTCTTGCAAACCCCATAGTTTATTCCCACGGGGAATACTATGGCCTGGGGAAAAAGCTGGGCACCTTTGGCTACAGTATTAAGAAGCGCAGAAAGAAGAAAAGCAGAAAATGAAAAGAAACATAGTATTGATCGGAATGCCCGGCGTGGGCAAAAGTACAGTGGGGGTCATTCTGGCAAAGGTACTGGGCTATCAGTTCATAGATGCGGACCTGGTGATCCAGGAAAGGGAGAACCGGCTGCTCCGTGAGATCATCGCCCAGGACGGGCTGGAAGGATTCCTGAAAGCGGAGGAAAAGGCAAATATACAGGTTGCTGAGGAGGCAAAGAAAGCAGTGATCGCCACAGGAGGGAGCGTGGTGTACTGTGAACAGGCCATGCAGCACCTGTCCGGGACAGGGCAGATCGTATATTTGAAACTGGATTATGATACCCTTGACAAACGTCTCTGTAATTTGAAGGGGCGGGGCGTTGTCTTAAAGGACGGTCAGGACCTGAGAGGTCTTTACGATGAACGCATACCATTGTACGAAAAATATGCGGATATCACGGTTGATGAGAAAAATCTGGACGTGGAGGAAACTTTACAGAAAATAGTAGAGAGACTGAAACAGTGACAGAGAATAAAAAGTGTCGGTTTATGAAGAAAAGATGAAAATATTAATTTTTGTTTACAAATTGCTTTATCTGTTATAATATAATATTTAAGTCGTAGACTATCTTAGCAGGAAGACAATTAAATAACCTGCCGGGAAGTCTGTCTTTTATTCGGGAAGAGATAAAGTATATGTTACTATTCAGCTGGTCTGCGCATTTACTGCACTGACCGTAAGAAAACGTTCAGCAGCCGGGGAAAGATCCTATCGCCAAAGGCGGTTCTGCACGGATCATTGCCCGTAACTGTGAAGGTACTGAACAGTTACAATTAAATTTGAAGACGAGATTATGTTTTCTGGTACCGAGTATACCGGCGGGGAGCATAAATAAAATATAGAGGTGTGAATATGGAACAATATGTTATCAAAGGCGGTAACCCGTTAGTCGGCGAAGTAGAGATCGGCGGAGCGAAGAATGCGGCACTGGCCATCCTTGCGGCGGCAATCATGACGGATGAAATGGTTTACATCGAGAACTTACCGGACGTACGTGACATCAATGTTTTATTAGAGGCGATCAGGGAGATCGGCGCGTCTGTTGAGCGGGTCAGCCCCACAGAGGTGAAGATCACAGGTTCCACCATAGCCAACATCAGTGTGGAATATGAATATATCAAGAAGATCAGAGCGTCCTACTATCTGCTGGGCGCATTACTTGGAAAATACAAGACTGCGGAAGTTCCTCTTCCCGGAGGCTGCAACATCGGAAGCAGGCCCATTGACCAGCATCTGAAAGGTTTCCGGGCTCTTGGTGCGTCCGTTGATATTATGCATGGCGCAGTTGTAGCCAAAGCGGAGAAGCTGACAGGAAAGCATATCTTCCTGGATATGGTATCCGTGGGTGCGACCATCAATATCATGATGGCAGCAGCCATGGCGGACGGCAATACCACCATTGAGAACGCGGCCAGAGAGCCTCACGTGGTGGATGTAGCCAACTTTTTGAACAGTATGGGTGCCAACATCAAAGGCGCCGGTACGGATGTTATCCGTATTAAAGGCGTGGAGAAGCTTCACGGCACCAGTTATTCCATCATCCCGGATCAGATTGAGGCGGGTACTTTCATGTGCGCGGCAGCAGCGACCATGGGGGATATCATGGTGAAGAACGTGATTCCCAAGCATCTGGAGGCTACCACTGCCAAGTTAGAAGAGATTGGATGTGAGGTGGAGGAGTTTGACGACGCTGTACGCGTTGTGGCTTCCAAACGCCTGAAACGCACCCATGTTAAGACTATGCCTTATCCCGGATATCCCACTGACATGCAGCCCCAGTTTACAGTGGCACTGACACTGGCGGAGGGGACAAGCATTGTGACAGAATCCATTTTTGAGAACCGTTTTAAATATGCGGATGAACTATCCCGTATGGGAGCCAATATCAAGGTGGAGAGTAATACAGCCATCATAGACGGTGTGCATAAGCTGACAGGTGCAAGGGTAAGTGCGCCCGATCTGCGTGCGGGGGCTGCGCTTGTTATTGCAGGACTGGCAGCGGAAGGCCTTACCATAGTGGATGATATTGTTTATATCCAGAGGGGATACGAGCGTTTTGAGGAAAAATTAAGAAATCTGGGAGCTGAGATCGAGAAGGTGTCCAGTGAGAAGGAAATACAGAAATTCCAGCTTCGTGTAGGCTGATAACAAATGAAAAATGTGGGATGCCGTGCAGGACGTGCGACATCCTATTTTTGTCGTAATTTGTCGAAAAAGCTTACAGATATTCCAGCGGGGGCTTGCCGTTTTGGAGCAGAGATACGGTTGTGAAGAGCCGTTTGGGAGTGAGGGTACATATGAAAAAGCTTACGGAAGACAAGATACTGGCATATATAGAGGCCCATTTGGGGATGGAGTACAGGCAGGAAGATTTTGCGGAAGCGTTTGGATACTCCATAGACCATTTCCGTCATTTGTTCCGCATGTATTATGATACGCCCCTGGGCGAATATATCCGGAGAAGACGGCTTTTACAGGCGGCGAAAAGGATAGGGGACGGGGAGCAGATCGTAGATATTGCACCGCTGTATGGTTTCGAGACTGCAGCAGGATTTGCCAAAGCATTTAAAAAGGAATTTGGGTTTCCTGCCAGTGAGCTGAAAAAGCAGGATAATATAAGGCTGGACGTACTGCCGGAACCGGAGTATGACAGAAATAAGATCCGTATTTCATTCCTGGATACCCCACAGATCCGGGTGGTGGGCAAATCCGTGATTCCGGAGGGCGGAGCAGATACAGACCTGCTGGAGGAAGTGGCCTATTGGCTGGACCATGAATTTCCTGAGACGGACCCTGCCGTTCTTGCCGAAATGGAGACTTTTAAGGATGATCACATAGCCATGTGGTACCATCCTCCGGACAGTCAGGAGATAACATACCTGATGGGACCTGTTGTGAAAAAAGTGACCTGCGTACCCCTGGGATTTATACCGGTGACCATGCCGGGGCGGCATTACGCTGTATTTGAGACAAAGCAGGATTCCGACAAAAAAGAGCTGGCAGAGACAGTTAGATATCTCTGCAAATACATATTTAACAAATGGGTGCCTGCAAATGATGTGATCGTGGACAGGATGGGATTTACATTTGAGAGATACCATGGAAATAAGGTGTCTGTCTATCTTCCTTTAAGATAACCAATTTGGACAATTAAAAACCGCCCGCTCTATGTTATAATGTCACATATGCAAAGCAGGAGTGAAAGATAATGGAATACAGTGTACTGGAACGAAAAACTGCCATTCAGGCGGCGGAGGAAGACATGAGGATACCCGTATGCTACCAGGAGCTGGGGGTAAATGTTCTCAAAAATAATATAAAAATAAAGCATATAGAGCTTTCTGCTGTCCGGGTTGTGGGCACAGAGGCATTTTATAACTGTACGGCTCTCAGGTATGCAGAGCTGCCAAGAGTAGGTATGATCAGGAAGAATGCATTTGGCAACTGCAGCAATCTGAGGGAGATAAAGCTGCCCAAAACATTGAGGGAACTGGGCAAGGGGGTCTTTAGCGGGTGTAAGCGGCTGGAGTGCGCCCTGTTTGACCCGCTGGGGAGCTGCCGGGTACTCCCGGCCATGACATTTGCAAACTGTCGGGCACTTAAGGATGTTACGCTTCCGGAGATGCTGTGGACCATCGGGGAGCAGGCTTTCTATAAATGTGAGTCACTGGAATCCATAGAATTCCCCAAGCGGCTTCACAGGATAGAGGACCAGGCATTTTATCAGTGCGGATTTAAGGCCATCCATTTTCCGGAACATCTGGAATACATCGGCGAAAGTGCATTTCTCAAATGCAAAAAGCTGGAATATGTGTTTATACCACCTTCTGTACAGAAAATCGGCAAGTGGGCGTTTCACGGATGTAATAATCTGAAGGTGCTGGAGATTCGCCATGATCCAAGAGAGATTGGGGAATGGCTGACCAATAAGAACTGTATCATTCGCTGCCCCCGGGGAAGCAAAATGGAATCTTATGCAGCCCGGTATGGTGTTCAGGTAGAGTATACGGGGAATGATTGATGGACTGCATGTCTGCCGGCGCCGCATGATTATACGGTCAGCGCAGTAAATGTACAGACGTGCCTGAATTGTTACACAATATGTTACCGCTCATAGTATACTAAAGAGGTAATTCTGTGCACAGTAACACGCTTCGCAATGCACAGTTCTGCCCTTTAGGGTACAAAATGAAATGAATTGCATTTTGGCGCTGGCCAACTCGGGATTCTGCTACGCATCGCGCAGCATCCCTTTGGGAAAATGCCTCCCGGTACAGTGACCTGTGAACAGCAACCACAATATTTACAAAGTATGAAAAAATCATACGGATATATTGACAAAATATACCAAATGAGATAGAATAAAGCCATGTTGAGAATACAGAAAAAAGATTACAGTTTATTTTGACAATTAATTATCAAAATAATAATGGGAAATCCGGTGAAATTCCGGAACAGATGAAAATCTGCTGTATACAAAGTCAGTACCCGCTGTTGACCTGTTTAATACAAGGGAGCAGTCTGGGTGTGTCTATCATGAATGAAGGACGTCTTCCTGTATAGTGAGGGGAGGCGTTTTATTTTTTTTATAGAAAGTGTGTGGCATTACATTTGTACACTTTCTGTATCTATTAAAAATACATATAACTTCTGTGGTCAGGGTTTATTACCCTGTTTAAAGGAATCCGGTGAGAATCCGGGCAGAACATCCCTGCTGTGAGGGGGACGAAAGAAGCACTTATGCCACTGGGAAATATCCTGGGAAGGCGCTTTTAGTAGGACGAACCCAAGTCAGAATACAAACATGGAAGCGGAAATTATATTTTGCAGTGTCCGAAGGCATGACGGACGTGTATTTTTTGTGCCATTTTTTAAAAACTTAATAGATTATGACAAGGCGGGGGCCCAGTCTTGTTATGATAGATACTGCCGGAAGGCAAAACAAAAAATATCATAAGGAGGAAACAAAATGAAAAAAGGTATGAAACGGTTTTTAGGTATTGTATTGGCAATGGTGATGGTGCTGTCGATGAGCATCAGTGCATTTGCGGCTGATACCGATGTTTCGGTAACGGTAACATTGAACGCAGTAGCGGACGGTACGCATCCTGCTCTGTCTGGAAAAACCACAGTTTATGTGGCACCTGGAACAGATGTTGAGACAATTGTAAAAGAAGCTTTACCAAAATTAAATCTTAATATTACCCAGGGATACTGGAAGGTGGTGCCGGATTGGCAGGATCCAACAATCACATATAATGCAATAGATGGACTGTATATTGGCGGAACTGGGGAATCGAACCTGTTTTATCAGGGGGCAGCTTACGAATCAGACGCAGCATACTATGGTGTTGGCTGGACATATTCTGGTGAAGATGGAAAGACACCTTTGAATGAAAATAATTATATGAGCCAGAATACTATTAACAATGATGGTTCCAGCGTTAAACTCAGCTATGCTAACTATTATTATCCAAAAACAGCTTCTAAATAAAAAGCTATTTTAGAGGACAGGGCGGTATTTTTATACCGTCCTGTTTTTGGATGAACGAATATATTCTGGAGGAAGATTATGAAAAAAATATTAAAAATTTTAAGTTTTATATTTTTAATATCACTGTTTGGATTTGATGTGACCAATGTATGGGCTGCACATGCTGCAGAAGATAAAGGCCTGATACAAATGAGTATAAAAATAGGAAATCAAGAGATTGAATTACAGCCATCTGAGGATAATTCAAGTATATATGTAGGTGATGGAGGTTTTCAGCGATTTTCCGGCGGGGATAAGGTAATCATAGAAGGTATTCTTACAGATTCTGAGAATAAAGTTTCTGAGGTATTTAGTTCGTTAGATATTTATAATGAAGCCGGTACTATGTTTCATAGTTCAGATAAAACAATAGAAAATAAAGTGGTGGATGGCAAGACTCATTTTACCATAACGTATTCTAATATTATGAGTAATAGCCAGATGTACTTTGGAACAGCAATAGTGGGCGCATTTTATTTTGATATTAAAACGGAGAGCCAGGACGGGAAGGAAAATGAATATATTGCTGTATTAGATGATAAGCAGACATCTTTTGATGAAAATTCCGGGTTTCCCATATTAGTTGAATATGTAGGTGTGAATAATAATGAGACAGGAGAGATCCTGTCAGGGGACACAGAGATGATAAACACCTCTGACAGTAAATATCATTATGCCGTAATACCGGACGATGTGAATGATTTTTCTATAGTGGTTAACAGACAGCAAAACAAAATGGAGACGATAAATTTTAGTGCCATTACAAAAAGTTGTTTTTATTGGATGGGTATAGGAAATAACTATATCTCTGTAAACGGCAGTTCATTTCAGCGGTTTGATGTGAATAGCAATATTTATCAGGGAAAGTATAGCAGTCCGGCAATACAGGCACATAAAGGATTGAATGTAGTCAATCTGTCATTTATGATAGGCGTACCGCCTATAGGCATGGATATAGATTGGAGCACAATGCCTCCGGTAATGAAAATCCTGGATACAGACATTAACATACCCGGGTTAGACAAATCAGATAATTTAAAAGAGAGATATGTACTTAATATACCTTACATCTTTTATTGGGATGGGGAGGAGACGGAAACAGTACAAAGCAGTGATACAAGTATATCTGAAATAAAACCGGTATCTTTTCCGGAAAATTATGTATTTCCCATAGAATATAAGGCAGCCTTAGATAAGGATACGGGTGATTATATTCTCAATATTCCTAAAACGTCAAAAAATAATAAGCTGCTTTTAGGTATCCTTCCTTCATCTGCCGGAGCACAGGTAAATGTCATTGGCAATGAGAAGAGCGAAGGCGGATATTTTGACGACGGTAAGGGGGAATGCGGTAATTACTATGGGATTAATTTAGAGGACCCCAGTATTGAAACAGATGAGAATGAAAATAAAATAATTAAAGTTGAAGTTACGGCGCCGGATGGAAAAAGCAAAGAGACACATAAAATAAGGGTAATGCGTAAATCAAGTGAATGTGTATTAAATTCTCTGGCTATAAAGGGCGGTTCTGTGGATTCCCTGGATGAACAACTAAAAAGCGGAGAAAAAAGCTTTATACTTGAACTTGATTCTGACGATGGTCCGCTGACATTTGAAGATATACAAATATCAGATAATGCCTCTTGTACCGTAAATGGAGAGGAGATAGAAGGCAGCGCGGTAACGGTAAATGCAGATGATATCACTCGGCTGGAAGTCACTGCAGAAGATGGTTTAAATTCAACATTATATATTTTCCTTCACCAAAAGCAGGACGGCACACTTCCATATTATTCTATATCAGATGAAACAAAATCTCTGGCAAAAGATATACTGGAAGGCTGGTATGACCGCCCGGAAAAGGATAAAAAGAATTTGGCTGGTTCCTGGCCCATATTTATGGCAAGTGCAACAGCTACAGAGGAAAATAATAATTTAGATGGTGCGGCTGTTAATGATGTGAACAAAAATACATATAATCAGCCAACGGATTATGCCAGGACAATTCTCCAGTTGATCATAACGGGTGAAAATCCCTATAATTATAACGATGATAAGGGAAATAATCTGGTTGAACATTTGGAAAAAAACTGGACGGGGCCTTATGCAAATACAATATGGGCATTAATGGGACTGAGAGCAGCAGGCGCCAATATACCGGATGGATTGGTAAATGATGTAGTGGGACTGGCTGCCTCAGATACCTTTGATCTGGACATGCGTGCATGGGCATTGGGAGCTGTGGCAGATTTGGTGTCCCCGACAAAGCTGGCATCGCTGGTAGAAGGATTCCGTTCGACACTGATTACCGAGGGAGACGAAGCCGGAATGTTTTACAACTTCTGGTATAAGTATGCGAATACCATATCTCACGGATGTGTACTTGAAGGAATGGCAGCAGCAGGAATAGATATTGAAAAAGTTTTTGCAGTAAGCGATACAATTACACCATTAAAGGCGCTCCAGAGATATCAGTTGGAGGATGGATCTTTTTGGTATGATATAAGCCAGACGCAGTCCATGTGGGCAAAGGATGCAATCATAGGGCTGGGAGATACCATGCATGGCGATAATGTATGGAAAAGATATGTACTGACCATTGACAAATATAATGCTCTGATAGATATTGGTTCGGATTGCTATGGCGAGGATGGAAGCAGTATAAAAGATGAACAAAAACGAGAAACATTAAATATGGCCCTCAAAAGTGCAGCAGATGCTATAAACCAAAATCCGGACAATACACAGGGATTGGGAAGTTATTATTATGCATTGTATGAAGCTATCGCAGATATAGATCACACATTGGTAGGACAGCCTCAGGTAAGGGTCTGCACCTACGATGAATCTGCCCAGATAGATGCCGTGATCGAATCTATCAGCAAGCTGGAAGACTTAAATACCATAACAAAAGAAGCTGTTCAGGAAGCCGGAAATGCATATGCCTCCCTTGGCGGTGATGATGCAGAATTGAAGGCAAAACTTCAGGGTTATGTCACGAACCGGGATATTTTGAAAAAGGCAGAAGCTTATTTGGATTTCTCCGGTTTGGTGGATGCGATTGGAGAAATAACACTGGAAAGCGGTCAGTCCATCCAGGAGGCAGAAAGTGCGTACAACACTTTAGATGCCGCTTTCAAAGAAGAACAGGCATTTATGGACAAGTACCAAATACTGATGGACAGCAGAAAGGTTTATGATGTAATGTCTGCTATTGCAGAACTGCCAGCCGAGATCACGCTGAATGACGCAGACACCGTGGAGCGCATCCGTACTTCTTATGATGCAATGACAGATGATTTGAGATCAAAGGTTAATAACGCATCCGCTCTTGTACAGGCAGAAAAAACAATAAAAGACCTGAAAGCAGTTAAGAGTGTGGAAGATATGATCACTGCACTGCCTGCTCCCGATGACATAACAGCGGAACAGGAAGCTGCGATTCTGGAGGCATACAGTAATTACAATTTGCTTACATCTGACCAAAAAGCAATGGTAAATCCGGAATTGTCAGAGAAACTGGAGACCGTCTATACCGCACTTGACCAGGCAAAGAAAGAGGCGGCAGCCGTAAAAGAGGTTATTGATAACATTGCGAAGCTGGAAAACTTGGATGACGTTACACTGGAGGATCAGGAGTTTGTAAGAAATGTGCGCAGTTTGTATGATAAGTTATCTTCAGACGATCTTCGGGCACAGGTAAGCAATTATGATCTCCTTGTGGAGGCCGAGAAGAAATTGGAGACACTGGCGAAAGATAATCTCCTGAGCAAAATCGAAAATCTTCCATTGCCGGAGGAACTGGAAGGGACAAAACCGGACGGCTCCGATATCCAGGTTACGGAGGAGACCCTGCAGGCAATTGCTGATGCAGTCAGTACATATCAGCAGATGGATGCTGCACAGCAGAAAATATTTGAAAATGAAAATCCCGATGCATATGAAAAATTAATGGCATTAAATATGATTGCAGAGCAGTATGAGGGATATGTGGCAGAAGTTCTTGCACCCATTGTTTCCCGGATCGGGGCTTTTGAACTTCCGGTTACAAAATATAACCTGGGAGAGGCCGGAGATCTTCTTACAAAATATGAGGCAAACGAAGAAGCACAAACGTATCTTGACAGTATAGTCTGGGACGACGGTACAAAACTTGCTGACAAAATGGCTGTTATAAAAGAGCAGATCAACCGGGTAAATGTGGACCTTACCCAGGCGGCGGCGGTGGATGCCATGATTGAAAAACTGCCGTCTGAAATGACAGCCGATAATCTTGATGATGTGAAGACGGCACTGATAGAGATTGATAAAGCTTATGAAGCCCTGAGTGAGCAGGCAAAAGAATATGTAAATAATATTGGCACATGGGAAACTGCGGAAGCGCTGGTACTGAATTATGAAAAAGCAGCGGCTAATGCAGAAAACGTACTTAAAATGATAGCGGATGCTGTGGATGAGGATGCATACGAGCTTACATCTGAAGAAATCATCACAGCACTAAAAAAAGCGCAGGATGCATACGATGCTCTGACTCCGGCTGAGCAGGCACTTATACCAAGTGATGCCCTAGAGAATATGGAGGCCCTGAAGAGTAAAATATCTCAGGTTAAGACAAAGGCATCTTCAGAGAATGGTCTTGCCACGTTTAAAGGGAACATTCCGTGGGATGTAATCCTCGATGTGGAATCTGTGGCACAGTCCGACAGCGCCTACACAACTCTCAGCGGAAAGTTGGATACAGATAAGAAAGCTTCTGTAATGAAAGTGTTTGAAATAAGAGCATACCGAGTGCTTGCCGATGGAACGAAAGAAGATTTCACTTTAAACGGAGGATTGACCTTTGTTGTGCACACAGGGACTGATCTTACCGGTAAGACCATAGTGCTTGCACACCTGTTGGAAGATGGCACCGTAGAATATCTGGACTGCAAGGCAGATGGTAATGACTTGACATTTACAGTTAAAAGTCTGTCAGCATTTGCAGTGGGAGCAGTTAAATCATCGTCTGAAACAGACAATGGTGATGACAACAAAAATAACAATACGGATGGCAGCGGAAACGGCAGCAATTCGGGAACCGGAAATAAAACAACCTCAGGAAATGCAAACAATAATGCATCCGGAAGCGGAAATAAATCAACCACTACAGGCGGAAGCACCGGTGTGCCCAAGACGGGGGATATGCTGGCTTATTATATGGATGCCATGAGCCTTCTGGTATTGGCAGGCGGCTGTATCCTTCTGGCATGCCTGAAAAAAAAGAGAGAAAACAACAGATAAGAAAAGAGGAAGCGTATGAACAGAAGGAAAATGACATTTAAAAGAATATGGGCTTTCCTGATGGCATGCTTCTTTGGTCTGGGACTGGCGCTGGGTACTCCGGCGCCGGTCATGGCCCGGGATGCTTCCAATTCCGTGGTTTTGTCTGTAGAGCGTTTTGCTTTGGGCAAAGGCTGGGTGACGGTGCCGGACGTGGTGCCGCTGCAGAGCGGTGACACGGTGTCCACACTTCTGGAACGGTATATGGAAGACCAGGGATACCCCTGTATTGTAACGAAGGACAGCTCTCATGGCTGGTATCTGGAGGGTATTTCCGACGCTGACGGGGATGGACTGCCCCTGAGAGTTCCCCAAGTTATTAAAGACAAGGCAAAGAAGGATGGATATAAGCTGGATGACAGCTTAGTAAATGAATATAAGCCGAACCTTACGGAGTTTTCATATTCAGACGAGAATGCAGGTACCACAACATCCGGATGGATGTATTCTGTTAATGAAACATTTCCAGGATATAGTATGAATGGCTACAAACTGCAGGCGGGAGACGTTGTGCGGATACAGTTCAGCTTATATGGAACCGGACTTGATATAGAAGGAACAAATGCCTATGGTTCCATTTACAAGAAGGCAGATAAGTCAGAACTGCTGAAAAAAATTGCATATATTAATCAGGATACAGACTCCTGGCTTCAAGGAGAGGAGGAGAAAGAGGCATATAAAACAGCGCTGACAGTAATGCAGAAACTGAATGCTTCCCAGAGTGAAGTGGACAGTGCGCTTAAAAATCTTCCTCAGACACAGACGGTATGGCCGGAAAGGGTAGTTCTCTCCAGTAATGATCTGACTTTGTATGACAATGACCCGGCAGTGCAGCTTACAGCGGATATATATCCGGAGGAGACTTTATTTAAGAAGGTTGTATGGAGTACTTCTGACGAATCCATAGCCAGTGTTGATAACAAAGGCAACGTTACACCTCATACACCCGGGGAAACAGACATAACGGCAACCACACAAAACGGAGTAAGCGCCTCATGTAAAGTCACGGTTACAGCCAGGCCATTTACAGCGATCGTGTTGGATAAGACAGCATTGTTTTTTGAGGCGGAACAGACTTATCAGCTTAACGTGACGGGCACACCGTCCAATGCCACAGAGGCGCTCTGTCTGGAATGGAGCAGCAGTGATGATAATGTGGCTGTGGTTTCACAGGAAGGACTGGTGACAGCGGTTTCCACAGGAAATGCAGTCATCACGGTTGTAAAATCGGGAACGCAGATAGCTGCATCCTGTCAGGTGACGGTGGGAAATGCTATGGAGATGGCAGAGGCGGCAGCGGCTCTTGTTGAGGCACTTCCGAAGGCCGGGGATTTAACGATTCAGGATGCCGCTCAGGTGGCGGAGGCGTTTGGCGCATTTCAGTCATTATCGGAAGAGGCAAAGTCTTATCTCGAACACCGGACAGAACTGGAACAAAAGCTGGACCGATGTGTAACTATGATGGGGACACTTCAGGAAAAATATGCAAATGTATATACCGCCGAAGGTCTTATAGGGCAGATCCCATCCCTGTCTGCCTTGAACATGGACAGCAGAAAATCAGTGGAGGATGCACAGGCTGCATATGCGGGGCTGAAGGCGGAGGAGAAGGCTTTGATAGATACTTCTCTCAAAAATAAACTGGACAGCGCTGTGAAAAGAATGAGAGAGCTGGAGGCACAAGTTCATACAGTGAACAGTATCCTGGCATCTCTGCCCGGAAATTTGACGCTGGATGAAGCCGCCCTGATCAGGGAGGCTGCAGAAGAGTATCATATGCTGGACGATGCTCAGAAGGGGCAGCTTTTTGAAGGGGCGGAGGATCAGCTGACATGGGCACTTTCTGCCTTGTCCCGGCTCATCACGGATGCCGCGCAGATTATGGATATCACTACTGAAGTGGATCTGGAATCGGCTGAGACGGAAAACTTTCTCAAAGCTGCAGACGCCTATGATGAATGTAAAGACTTGCTGTCAATAGAAGAGAGTACAGCAGAAAAGATCGGGGAAGTTAAAAACCGGATAGGGAGCAGCATACATAGCCATAATGGCGTAAATGCAGACAGCTACTGGTATATAAAAACAAATGCCGAAATAACCAAGGATACACAGAAAGCAGAAAAAGCAATCAGCAAAAAATATAAAAACGCTGAAAAACCCCAGGCAGCATGGAATTTGTCCTATACAGATATCAGGGACGGAAAAAGCTATGAACAGGAAAAAAATATCACACTGACTTTTACGGTAAATAAGCTGTCTTCCATGGAAAATCCTATACTGTTCTCTTATCAGAATGGAAATTTGAAGAAATGTAAAGCGGAGATCAATAGCAGGAAGGATACAATTTCCACCAAGGTAAAAGCAAGCGGACTGTATTTAGTGGTTGACGTTCCGATTCCGCTTACCGGTTTAAGTCTTGAAAATCAGATCCAGATCACAAAAGGAAACAGTAAGACATTAAATCCTGAAAAGATCCCATCTGATGCCACCAGTAAGGTGGATTATGAGTGGAAAAGTTCAGATCCTTCTATTGTGGCTGTTGACGGCAATGGTGTGATCACAGCTAAAAAGGAAGGAACAGCTGCCGTATCCGCATCTGTGAAAGATAAGTCATCTGTTAAGGCAACTGTAAAGGTTAAGGTTATAACAAAGGCAAATGCCTTGTCCCGGCCATTGGCGGAAGTGCTTTCAGAGACACAAGAATATGTTCTCAAGGTAGATAAGAGTCCAACAATCGGAAGTGAATGGTATGTTATTGCCCTTGCCCGCAACGGATCAAATTTGGATGACAGTTACTTTTCTACATATTATAACCATCTGGCAAATTATATTGTTGAAAAGAAAGGGAAACTTACAGATACAAAAAAATATTCTGAGTACAGTAAAACAATATTGACAGTGACCGCTATAGGAAAGGACGCCAGAGATGTTGCAGGATATAATCTGTTAGAGTATCTTGCTGATTTCGATAAGGTAACATCACAGGGCCGTAATGGTCCCATATGGGCTTTGATCGCACTTAACTGCCATCCGGATTATACCATTCCGGAGGTGAGCGGAATCTCTAACCGGACAACGGAGCAGAAGCTGATAGATTATATCGTGGATGCGCAGGTAAAGGATGGCGGGTGGACGCTGACCGGCAAAATAGCTGACTCAGATATGACGGGTATGGCTCTGCAGGCTTTGGCACCCTATTATAAGAAGGATGGATATGACAAGGTGACAAAAGCGATTGATAAAGCACTGGACAATCTTGGCAGTATGCAGCTATCCAGCGGTGGATTTGCAACCATGAATGTGGAAACCTCTGAATCGGGAGCTCAGATCCTTACAGCGCTTAGTGCATTGGGTATTGATCCTCAGACAGACCCCAGGTTTATAAAGAATGGAAAGTGGATTGTTGAAAATATGATCTCATACCATATAAAGGACAGCGGATTTATGCATGTAAAGGCCGGAGCAGAAAATAACGGAGGTGCTGAACCGGGGACTGTGGATGGACTGGCAACAGGGCAGGGGTTCTATTCTTTGGTAGCTTACCGGCGCTTTCTGGATAAAAAGACCAGCCTTTACGATATGTCAGATTTGGTTGTAGAGCCTGGCGGGACCGGTGACGGCAAGGGAACAGGTCTGCAGGAGGAGGTATCATCAGAATCCGGTTCTGTAAGCTCAAAGCAGACGGGAGGCACCCAGTCCTCAACCAGTAAAACAGCAGACGGAAGCGGAAAGAAAAAAGCGGACAGTGGCAGCACAGCCAAGAAGAAGACCGAGGGAAGTGATTCCAAAAAGGGTAAGGAAGAGGTACCCTGGAGTTTTAACGGAGATACTTACGAGCCCGAAACTGGCAGTGATGCGGGAACGACAGCAGCTCATGATGCAGCAGAAGCCGCCGCCGGCGTCGGCGGTAGTGAGAGCAGACAAGGATTGGCGAAGGTATTTAACAAAAATACATTGCCTTATATACTCTGTATAGCTTGCGGTGCCTCATTGATCGGTGTTTGTGTGTACTTCAAGAAAAAAAATTAGCATGAAAAGGGAGAAAATGTCTGTAGGCACTCTCCCTTTCGGTGCTGTGTTGGAGGCAGAATAAATGAGAAGAAGAAATAAAATATTCCCGATCCTTTTACTGGCTTTGGCAGTACTGGTCAACGGAGGCTGCAGCCAAAAAATAAATAGCAGCCAGATTACACAGCTTGAAAAGACCGATACCGTAGAAAAAAAAGATAAAACCGTTAAGGGTCTTGAAAAAATAAATCAAATACCGGATGACGGTATTATTACGGCTGCCCAAATAGAGACAATATCAGGTGAAGACGGAACATTCCAATTTTCCGGAAAAGATAAAGATAAAGGTATTACTTACATATGGACCTATGAAGGCAAGCAGATAAAAAATCCGGATGAACAAAACTTAAAGATCGCATTTCCTGATGATGAAACAGAGGAGGTAAAGAAGGCGGGGGGGAATGCCCCATACGGACTGGGTATTACACTGGAAAAAATGAACTTGGTGGCACCTGCATCCCTGAATCTTACCTTGAATGAAAAATGGGATGCAGATACAGCGATTCTCTGCAAATATGTGGATGGCAAAGCAAAGAAAATCTGTGATGTTGAGATAGAAACAAGCTCAGGAGTCGGAGATAAGGAGCTGACCGTGCTCTCTTTTAAGGCATTAGAAGTGGGAGACACTTATTATGTACTTGCCGGTAAGAGTAAAGAGGATAACGTTTCAAATAAAACTTCTGATGACAAAACAGATAATGGGGAGGACAAAGACAAGACCAAAGGTACTGATAAAAATAATACGCCCGCAGAGAATGAGATAAATGGAACGGGACAGACAACAGAAAACCGGAGTGGTGAAACACCTGATGAAAACACGGATAACCAGGGAACATCCCATACATGCACCATATCAATTGAGTGTTCAACGATTTTAAACAACTGGGACAACCTTGAAACATCAAAAGCGGATTTTGTGCCTTCCGACGGCTGGATCCTATATTCGTCCCAGGTGGAGTACTCTCCTGGTGAGACAGTATATGATGTACTCTACAGGGTATGTAAAGATACTTCAATTCAAATGAGTGCAAAGTATACACCTGCCTACGGCTCCTATTATGTAGAAGGGATCAACCAGCTCTATGAATTTGACTGCGGTGAACTGTCAGGCTGGATGTACAGTGTAAACGGCTGGTATCCCAACTACGGCTGTTCCCAGTATGAGGTAAGTGACAATGATGTGATAGAATGGCGCTACACCTGCGACCTGGGACGTGATGTGGGGGATCAGTATTATGAATAAACGGGCGGATGCGTTCTCCTCCTGTCATCCTGCAGTGAATTTCTTTTATTTTATCACGGTGCTTTTTGTCACCATGTTTCTCAGCCATCCTGTACTGCTGGGCATTTCTTTTTTCGGCGCTACCCTGTATGCGCTGCGCCTGAAAGGATGGAAAACGCTGGTGAAATTCAACCTGACTTTTATGCTGCCGGCAATGATCATTGTGGCATTTATCAATCCTGCATTTAACCACTATGGAGTTACCACGCTTTTTTACCTGAAAACAGGGCCGGTGACACTGGAGGCCATTGTATATGGTATTGTGCTGTCCTCCATGCTGTTTATAGCCATCCTGTGGTTCACCTGTTATAACGAGGTGATGACAACGGATAAATTTGTGTATCTGTTCGGACGGGTCATTCCTGCGCTTTCCCTGGTACTGTCCATGGTATTCCGCTTTGTGCCCAAATTCAGTGCCCATCTTAAAGTGATACGCAATGGACAGAAATGCGTGGGGCGGGATATGAGCAATGGCAGGCTGCTTCAAAAAATCCGCTATGGCATCACCACATTGTCTATTCTTATAACATGGGCGCTGGAAAATGCCATTGACACCTCTGATTCCATGAGGGCCAGGGGATATGGGCTGAAGGGCCGCTCTGCTTTCTCCATCTATTATTTTGACAGGAGGGATACCTTCATTACGGGATTCCTGGGCGGCCTGATGGGAGTTAGTTTTCTGGGATTTTACATAGGCTTCTCTTTTGCACAGTATGACCCGGTGATTAAAATAGGCGGGATACCTCTGACACCCTGGAGTGTCATTACCTACCTGGCGTGGGCTCTTTTCTGCAGTTTTCCTGTACTTTTGGGAGTGTGGGAAGATGTACGGTTTAAAAGGCTGGAGAAGAGGATGTGTCTGGACAGAAATATTCCCTGGTACATGAAAGAGGAGGAGAAGACAAAACGGTCTGCATTTTCCAATGCGGAAGTGACATTTGAAGAATATATGTACGGCGAAAAAGAAATGCAGGGAGGATTTGACTGTGAATTGCATTGAGATAGAAAAGTTCAGTTTTATGTATCCCCAGCAGGAGGAACCCGCGCTTACCGGGGTAAACATGGAAGTTGAGGAAGGAAGCTTTGTGGTCCTGTGCGGGAAAAGCGGATGTGGGAAAAGTACGCTGTTAAGGCAGTTGAAAACAGTTCTTGCCTCCCATGGGAGGAAAAGCGGCAGTATGCGGTACTTTGGCACAGAGCTGGAGCATGTGGATGAGAGAACCCAAAGTGCTGAGATTGGCTATGTACTGCAGAACCCGGATAATCAGATCGTTACGGACAAGGTATGGCACGAACTGGCTTTTGGTCTGGAGAGCCTTGGATATGACAGCGCCACGATCCGGCTGAGGGTGGCTGAGATGGCGTCTTATTTCGGTATTCAGGCCTGGTTTTTGCGAAACGTAAGTGAACTTTCCGGAGGCCAGAAGCAGCTTCTGAACCTGGCTTCTGTTATGGCAATGCATCCCAAGCTTTTAATCTTGGATGAACCCACATCCCAGTTGGACCCTATAACAGCGTCGGATTTTCTTGAGACTGTGAGGAAGATAAACCGGGATGTGGGAACCACGGTTATTCTGACGGAGCACCGCCTGGAGGATGTCATCCCCTGGGCGGATAAGGTGTATGTCATGGACAACGGCAGCATGATCGCAGACGGTACCCCGTCAGAGATTGGCAGCAGGCTGAAAGAGCTGGGACATGATATGTTCCTCTCCATGCCCACACCTATGCAGGTGTATGCGGGTACAGACAGCAGGCAGGAATGTCCGCTGACCGTACGGCAGGGAAGAAAGTGGCTGGAACAGGAATTGGGAAAAAACACAGCCAGGGCATCAGAGGGAAGAGACAGATCCGGTGCTTCCGATGGCAGAGAGGCGGACAGGCACAAATCCGGGAAGAAGGTATATACATCAGCAGGCCGGGACATACCTGAGATACGCCTTCGGGATATCTGGTTTAGGTATGAGCGGGAACTTCCGGATGTGGTGAAAGGATTATCCCTGGATGTAAGAAAAGGCGAAATCTTTGCGCTGGTGGGAGGAAACGGAACGGGAAAAAGCACCACCATGAATTTGATCGCCCGTATACGGTATCCCTACAGAGGCAAAATCTGGCTGGAAGGAAAAAATATAGAGAAATATACTGACAATGAACTGTATCACGGTTTTCTCGGTGTCATGCCACAGAATCCGCAGAGTCTTTTTGTGAAGAAAACGGTGCGTGCCGATCTATATGAACTGCTGGATGGGGAGAAGGAAAGAAAAAGTGATGCTTTTCCTATAGAGATGAAAAAAAGGGAGGCTGTAGAAGGGATTGTAACCCTGACCAAACTGGAAAACCTACTGGAACGCCACCCCTATGACCTGAGCGGAGGGGAGCAGCAGAGGCTGGCCCTTGCAAAAGTGCTGCTCCTGCGCCCTAAGATCCTCCTCATGGATGAGCCTACCAAGGGGATTGACAATCATTATAAGAAGGAATTAGGTGAAATACTGAAAAAGCTCACACAGCATGGGGTCACTATCCTTCTGATTTCTCATGATGTAGAGTTCTGTGCCCGGTATGCGGACCGGGTGGGTCTGTTTTTTGAGGGAAATGTGGTTACGGATAAGCCTGCAAAAGAATTTTTTGCGGGGAACAATTTTTACACAACAGCAGCGAACCGCATGGCACGGCAGTTTTTCCCTGAAGCTGTGACAGTGGAGGACGTGGCTGCCGGAATCAGGGAATGTATCGGGGGGAGACAAGATGCTTCAGGATGAAAAACTTGACCGTTTTCTGGATACTTTTCTGGACGGAAAAAGCGACGGAGCGGTGGATACGGATTTTTGGGAGGATACAGGGGAAGAGGAACCTGCCAGATATAACTTGCTGGAATACACAGATTTGCTGACAGCTCCCAAAAACAAGGGAAAGCTGCCGCAAAGAACCCTGACTGCTATACTTTTGATCATACTGCTGATCCCGCTTACCATATGGATCGGTATATATTTCTTTGAGGACAGGAAGTATCTTGTTGTGAGTCTTGTGATCGTGGTCTATTCCATGATACCGTTTTTTATGACATTTGAGAGCAGAAAGCCGCAGGCAAGAGAAATGCTGATCTTAGCGGTCCTGTCGGCAATAGCGGTGGCAGGCAGGGCGGCATTTTTCATGGTTCCCAGTTTTAAGCCCGTCATGGCGGTGGTGATCATTTCCGCCGTGTGCTTTGGTGCGGAGTCCGGGTTTCTGGTAGGGGCAGTTTCCATGCTGGCTTCTAATATGCTGTTTGGGCAGGGACCGTGGACGCCGTGGCAGATGTTTGCCATGGGTATTATCGGATTTTTGGCAGGTATTTTGTTTCAGAAAGGATGGCTCAAGGCAAGGAAGATATCTCTTTGCATCTATGGTTTTTGGGCGGCACTTTTCATATACGGCGGGATCATGAACCCCGCGTCCCTTACTATGATGTCTTATGCCCTGACTAAGAGTAACCTTCTGGCGATTTACATGTCCGGGCTGCCGGTGGATATGGTACATGGAGCGGCAACCGTTCTGTTTCTCCTGATAGCAAGTAAACCCATGATTGAAAAACTGGAGAGAATCAAAACAAAATATGGTCTGATCGAGGAGTAGGATATGGCAGAAGAAGAGAAAAAACCGGAGGAAAATACGGCGGCAGAGGAAAGAACAGACACTGCCGGGCAAAAAAAGAAAAACAGGATATTAAATGTGGTCATTCTGGGTGCAGTCTGTATCATCCTGTATGGCATTTTTAATATGATATCCCTGCAGAAGCAGTATGAGCGGGCAGGTGAGGAGTACCAACAGGTGCAGAAGACAGCTGGTATGGATGGAAATGAAGACAAGCCGGTACCTGAAACCGGTGATGAGGCCGAGGTACCTGATGTACAGGTGGATCTAAAGGCATTGCAGAAGGAGAACCCGGATACTGTGGGATGGCTGTATTATCCGGTACTGGGAATCAATTATCCTGTTATGCAGGACAGTGACAATTCCTATTATATCAAGCACACCTTCTCAGGGGACAAAAACGCAGTGGGGAGTATTTTTCTGGATGCGTATGGCAATAAGGATCTTAAGGATGATAATACTTTCATTTACGGCCATAACATGAGGGATGGTTCCATGTTCGGAAACATGAAGAAGATACGTGACGAGGGAATCGTGAAGGACAATCCCTGCTTCTGGATTTATTCAGAAGACGGGTGGAAGGAGTATCAGATTTTTTCCTATCACGATGCAAATGCAACGAAGAAGGATATGGCTTTTCAAATCAAATTTGAAAATGCGCAGGCATTCCGTCAGTTTCTTCAGACAGTCACTGAAGCATCGGAAGAAAAACTGGACGTGCCGGTGACGACTTCTGATAAGATAGTCACCCTGGCAACCTGTACCAGTGACGCCTCAGTCAGACTGGTGGTGCACGGCGTAGAAAAGAAGTAGAGGCCATTGTAACTACCCGGAGGTGTACAAGAATATGGATATAAATAAACCCCAGAAAGAACAGACGCTGCCCGGAAGTAAGGATACTCTTCTGGAAGGTGAAAGCTATATTGCCGTCAGGTTCAACGGAAGAAAAAAGGTACTCAGCTCTGCTCCTCATAACGGCGGGATGCGCACGGATCTGACTGCTGTCTATAATTTTGACGGTAAGCAGGAAGGAAATAAAGAAATCTCTCTGCAGGGCGGGACCTATGAGAGCCACATGCAGTATGTGTCAAAAGAAATCATCGGCCTTGATCCGGACACCTCTGCCGGTATCATGACTGCGGCAAGTATGCGGAATGCAGTTTTTCTATCAGAGAGCTTTTGCAGCCTTACGGTAACAGCCATAGTCACAGGCGGTATTGAAGTAAACGGGGCGCGGGCAGGAGATCCCACTGAATGGTGTGAGGAGAGGGGATATTGGGAAAAAGTTTCATCCAAAACGTTGGGAACCATCAATATTATGCTGTTCATCCATGCTGACCTGGCAGACGGAGCACTTGCAAAGGCATTGATCACCTGTACGGAGGCAAAGGCGGCGGCAATCCAGGAGTTGTGTATTTCCAGCAGATACTCATGGGGGATTGCCACCGGGTCCGGTACGGATGGTGTGATCTTGGTATCAGATATGGATGCCTCCCTTCATCTGACGGAGACAGGGAGCTACAGCAAGGCAGGAGAACTGATTGGACGGGTTGTGAAAAGGGCTGTGAAAGAGGCTCTCTTCAGGCAGAGCGGCGTTGGCGCTTCCGTACAGCATGACGCGCTTAGGCGTCTGGGAAGGTTTGGACTGACAGAGGATGTGCTGACCAGCCGTATCATGAGACTGGATGATCATATACAGGAACAGGAGGCTGTTGAGAAAGTCCATAAATGGAAAAGAAGCAGCAGCGGCGTATTATGGGCTGTTTTAGAAGCGTGTCTGCTGGAACAGAGGCATTGGGGACTTTTGGATTGGGAGGAAACAGAAAGAGGAAGAAAAAAATGCCTGGAAATCTTACAGCCAGAGGATGAGCATAATTACCCCGAGATTGCAGAGGCGGTCAGAGGATGGCAGAAAGATATGGACAGCGTACCAGGCAAAGAGTAACGCACGGCTGGTTTTAAAGCAACAGCAGATCATGTTCGGGGCACTTCATAACTTATGCAGCAGCAAGTACTGCATTTTAAGGTATAGGAAGGGACACGGAAGAATATATTATTCTGAGAAATTAAAAGTATCAAGTAACTAGTACAGCGT